>Ga0079223_10000427_pt1 | contig 21248 bp, 16 predicted proteins | sample Stecom2011_FD_75072 | JGI IMG/M metagenome (GOLD analysis project Ga0079223, IMG submission 75072) | Agricultural soil microbial communities from Utah to study Nitrogen management - Steer compost 2011 | ecosystem: Environmental > Terrestrial > Soil > Agricultural land | place: USA: Utah...
TCTTTCCCATCAATAATCGTCCTTTCTTTTTTTTATCTTTGTAGGTTCTAAAAAATTATGCATGTCTGAGAGATTGAAGAAAGAAAAATATACGGATACATCTATAATAGAGCAAGAAACTGATCAAATTGAAGTGCTGGGAGCAAGAGTGCACAATCTTCAAAATATTGATGTGGTGATCCCTCGAAACAAGTTAGTGGTGATCACAGGTTTAAGTGGGAGCGGAAAATCCTCTTTGGCATTTGACACCTTATATGCTGAAGGGCAGCGTCGTTACATCGAAACATTCTCTGCCTATGCTCGTCAGTTTTTAGGTGGTTTGGAGCGCCCTGATGTGGATAAAATCACAGGTCTCAGCCCAGTTATCTCCATCGAACAAAAAACTACAGGTAAAAACCCTCGCTCTACCGTGGGTACGGTGACTGAAATATATGACTTTTTACGTTTGCTATACGCACGCGCAGGCGATGCCTATTCTTATATTTCGGGGGAGAAGATGGTGAAATACACCGATGCTCAAATATTGGATTTAGTTTTAAGTGCTTTTAAAGGAAAGGATGTTTACATCTTAGCTCCTTTGGTGAAGGGGCGTAAGGGGCACTACAAAGAATTGTTTGAACAGATACAACGCAAAGGTTTTTTAACTGTTCGTGTAGATGGTAAAATACTTGAGCTACGCCACGGACTGCGGTTGGATAGATATAAGAATCACTTTATAGAAGTGGTGATTGATAAGTTAACGGTGGAGGAGAAAGATCGTAAACGACTTTCAGAATCGGTGAAGCTGGCTATGAAACATGGTCAAAACACTATTATGATAATGGAAAGAGGAAGCGATGAACCTCGCTTTTTTAGTCGCCTTCTTATGGATCCTGCTTCAGGATTGGCCTATAGTGAGCCAGCACCGCACTCTTTTTCTTTTAATTCACCACAAGGAGCTTGTCCCAAGTGTAAGGGGATTGGTTCGGTGGAGGTGGCAGACATGGATAAAATTATCCCCAACTCTTCCCTCAATATTTATAATGGTGGAATCGAACCTTTGGGTAAATATAAAAATTCACTCATATTCTGGCAATTGGAAGCTTTGGCCGAAAAGTATGGTTTTACGTTGAAAACACCCATTTCAAAAATTCCTGAAGATGGGTTGGAGGCTGTTTTGCATGGAACCAACGAACGATTGGTGCTTAAGAACACACCGCTGGGAATCACTTCTGATTATTTCTTGACTTTTAACGGTGTTATTAAATATGTTTTAGATCAACAAACCAGTGAAGCATCTGCCAAAGCAAGACGTTGGGCCAATCAATATATATCTGTTCAGAAATGTCCCGATTGCGATGGGCAGCGATTAAATCGGGAAGCTTTGCATTTTCGTCTGGATGGGAAAAATATTGCGGAAGTCTCTGCAATGGATTTAAGCGAAGCGCAAAAGTGGTTTGAGAACTTAGAGTCGCGCCTGTCTGATAAACAGAAGTTGATAGCTTCAGAGATTCTGAAAGAGATTCGGTCACGGTTAGGATTTATGATGGATGTAGGATTAGAATATCTGGCATTGAACCGTGGTTCCATGACTCTATCTGGCGGTGAAAGTCAACGGATTCGCTTGGCCACTCAAATTGGTTCTCAACTGGTGAATGTACTTTATATTTTGGATGAACCTTCTATCGGTTTGCATCAAAGAGACAACCATCGACTCATTGAATCTCTTCGTCAGCTTCGTGATACGGGCAATTCGGTGCTGGTGGTGGAACACGATCGTGATATGATGATGTCGGCAGATTATGTTATTGATATGGGACCGTTGGCAGGTCGTTTGGGCGGCGAAGTTGTGAATAAAGGAACGCCTGCACAGTTATTAAAAGGAACTTCACTCACCGCTGATTATCTAACTGGGCGAAAGAGTATTGGCATGCCATCAAAACGTCGAGAGGGAAACGGTCATACTATTGATATTGTAGGTGCTACAGGTAATAATTTAAAAAATATTACAGTTAAATTTCCTTTGGGAACTTTTATATGTGTAACAGGAGTTTCGGGCAGTGGGAAATCTACTTTGGTGAATGAAACGCTCTATCCTATTTTGAACCAACATATCTACAACGGAGTGAAGGTTCCGCTTCCCTATAAAAAAGTAAAGGGCTTAGAACATATAGATAAAGTAGTGAGTGTAGATCAGTCGCCATTGGGTCGAACCCCACGAAGCAATCCTGCCACCTACACTAAATTATTTGATGAGATTAGAAAAATATATGCTTTGCTGCCTGAATCTAAAATTCGTGATTACAAGCCCGGTCGTTTCTCTTTTAACGTGAAGGGTGGACGATGTGAAACTTGTAAAGGTGGTGGTTCGCAGGTCATTGAAATGAATTTTTTGCCCGATGTGATGGTGCAATGCCCTGAATGTGGCGGAAAACGTTACAATCGAGAGACGTTAGAGATTCGTTATAAAGGAAAATCTATTAGTGATGTTTTAAATATGACCATCAATCGAGCGGTGGAGTTTTTTGAAAATATTCCGCAATTGCAGCATAAAGTAAAAATGCTGCAAGAAGTAGGGCTGGGGTATATTCGGTTGGGGCAATCTTCGACCACTCTTTCGGGCGGAGAATCACAACGGGTAAAACTCTCTTCTGAACTGGCTAAAAAAGATACAGGAAAGACGGTTTATATTTTAGATGAGCCCACTACTGGCTTGCATTTTGAGGACATTCGTGTTCTTTTGAATGTTCTCAATCGTCTGGTAGATCGTGGCAACACGGTAATTGTGATAGAACATAATTTAGATGTGGTTAAAGCAGCAGACCATATTATTGATGTTGGACCCGAAGGTGGAGGTCGTGGTGGAGAACTCCTTTTTAGCGGAACGCCAGAAGAGATTGTGAAGAATAAGAGGAGTTATACGGGACAGTTTCTATCTAAAGAGCCAGAGTTTAGGGGTTAGGAGTTAGAGATTAGGTGATAGTTTGTAAGAGTATTAGGGAGTTAGGATTTTAGGTTGAAATAAATTGACGTTTCGCGAAGTTTATATTATTCCTTGCATTAATTTTAATTCAATCTGTTAATGGCGGCTCTGTTGCCTTGTTTTACTCTAAACAGATGTGTAGCTGTGGTCAACAAATAATTTGGTCTGGTTGGTTTGTCTTTTGGTTGTCCATTGCCCTGAGTCGAATTTATAGATCACTTCTGAAATACCATTTACTTTTCGTCGTCCAACTTGGACAAAGCCCAATTTATTAGCCAACGAGAGCGAAGCTTGGTTGTCGGGATGCGATAGAATGCGCAATTTATTACGTTCTTCGGTTGGCATTGACTCTAACAACGCCATGAGTGATAGTATTGCATATCCCTTTCCTTGAAAGTTTGGGTGAAAATGATAACCCAAATAACAATAATCACTTTTGCAATCCAAAGTTATCACACCAATCAACTTATTTGTAGGTTGTATGGCGATGGCGAGTTCCCGATACGCACTGACTGGGGTGTAGTGAGCGATACGTGCCATATCAATTTGCAGTTCTTCTCTTGTAATGGGCGTAAAGTCATCGTACTTTGCCACTTCAGGATGACTGTATAGTTCAAAATACGATTCTGCATCTTCACTGGTAATGTTACGCAGGCAAAAGTCATGGTGTTCGATCTGCATATACTTTTAAAATTTATGCAAAAGTAGTCTATTTCTTCTCACTATTGTCGAGCTTATAATATTCTTTTTTTTGTCTTCGATTTGTTTTTTTGTTCATCATAATAATGCGTACCTAAAATAAAATTGGGCGATATATTTTAAGTAAAAATGGTTACAACTTTATTAATTCTGAGTTTATAATGTTTATTTATTTCAGGATTTGCCTCATTACCACGAAGTGGTTAAACTTGAATAACCATGGATGGAAACCCATGGTGGAGTGCGATACGAAATACGAACCCCGAAGTGGGTTCAACTTTTTATTGGGGTTTTTCAATTATTATTCTTGATAATTACTCACAAGATTTTATTCAGATCTGATTATAAATATTCGATATTTTTTTAGAACCAAATACGCATTATTGTGATTAACCATTTTTTGAATGAGGCACCTCAACTATATCGTAAAAAGATAAGAACCCAGCAGGTTCAAATGTTTATAGACAGATAATTAGGGAATTAGGATACGATCCCAGACGGGGTCGAAACTTCTGTAAATAAATGCTTTATAATATGCAAAGTTTTCAAGCTGGCACAATCTTGCACTCCTTAGGAGTAGCGCTGTTTGTAGTAAAACTATGCTCACAGTACCTCAAGTGCCATAGGTGCGGCCTGTAAAATAGTCAAACGAAGATTGTTTTTTTAAAATCAAACCTAATAGGCAAACAGCTGGTTTTATGTATTATGCTTTTCTAAATGACCGTGCCACATACAGGACGCTCCTGACGGAGCTTTATTGCCAATATAACTGATGTGCTACAAACAGGACGCTCCTGACGGAGTTTAAAAGATGCTTAATAGACGATCATTCCTGAATTTAAAGCCATTAGATTATTTTATGTAATTAGCCACAGACACTATTAATTGGCACTCCGTAGGAGTAGCATTGTCTGTAGCAAACTATGGGCATAGTACCTCAAGTGCCATAGGTGCGACATGTAAAAAGGTCAAACGAAGATTCTTTTTTAACCAAACACGTTAGGCAAACAAATGGTTTTTCGTCTGATGCTTTTCTAAATCCGTGCTACATACAGTACGCTCCTAACGGAGCTTTATTGCCATTATAACTGATGTGCTACAAACAGGGCACTCCTAACGGAGTTTAAAAGACGCTTAATAGACGATCATTTCTGAATTTAAAGTCAGTGGTTTATTTTACGTAAATAGTCATACACACTCATATATCTTGCACTCCGAAGGAGTAGTACTGTCTGTAGTAAACATGTAAACACCGCAACCTTTGCGCCGTAGGTGCGACCTGTAAAGCTACTCCACTGTAAATGGTCTCTTTATGTTCACCAATACGGTCCCCGAGCTTTTAGAAGTGCATTAGATCTCCTTCGAAAAGCCCAAGTATAAATAGAAGATACTTTCTGGCTAGATCGTGTCGTTGAAAAAAAATGGAATAAAAAACACTGCTTGTATACGATATTTCTATTTTTATACTATATTTGTATAGTGTGTAAATGAAAGTCTGCTAAATGGTTTGGTTTCATCTGTCTATAATTTGTTTTTTAATTGCCACATGGAACTCGTACCAATAGTTATTAGCTACGCTGATCTTCGATTCCTCTTTGTGAGAACCTATTCTCATGCTCGTTTCAAGTAGCAAATATCTGTGTGAGAAATATTGAGTTGAAATATTAGTTATGGAAAAGTTTAAAGAGAATAAAAAATTTCAAGATACCGTTCGTACCGCCAAGATGTTGTTTTGGAAACATGGAATCAAAAGAGTTTCAATTGAAGAGATATGCGCAAAGAAGCCTCAGTAAGCAAGATGACCTTTTACAAGTTCTTTAAAAACAAGGAAACACTTGCAGAGTATCTGCTCGTTGATGTTTTAACCGAGTGGCACGCTCAATACAGAGCCATTATGAAACAAAAGATTCCTTTTGCTTCTAAAATCAATCAGGTAATCGCTTTAGAACAAAAGGCAGGTGAAAATATGGAAGAAGAGTTCTTTAATGATATTTTAAACAGCGAATATCCTGATCTACAAAAGCTAATTATCGAAAGCACAAAAAACTATCATTCCGAAATTGTTGAAGATTTAATTGAAGCTCAACAGCGTGGTGAGATTCGTAAAAACATTAAACCAGAATTTCTTTTGTATCAATTGAAAGATATTAGCGAAAAAGTGATGGACGAAAATCTCTCTAAATTGTATCCATCAAAGCAGGATTTAATTATGGAATTGACCAACTATTTTTTTTATGGCATCTTATAAACTTCAAAAACAGTCGACAGGATGAAAAAGCTTATAGCTCCCATATATCTACTCCTACTTCTTTTCACTAACTTGGAGGTTCACGCTCAACATGCGTTTGCGTTTAAAGGTGAAGCATCTGCCTATGGTAGCTATAGCCCTGACAACGATTTAGACCTTTTCTTTGGTGGCAGATACCTTCCAGAAATAAACTGCGGTTATGCTTTCGAAAACAAATCTTTATTAGACTTTGAACTGTCGGCTAATATAAATGGGTCTCTGCTGTTTCGTCCTTTTGATAGAGCCGAAACAGATGGAGCCATCAAAGCATACAGAGTATGGATGCGATACTCGGGGCAACAATACGAAGTAAGGATAGGATTGCAGAAAATAAACTTTGGAACAGCTATGCTGCTTCGCCCCTTGCAATGGTTTGATGAAATGGATGCGCGTGACCCACTGAAATTTACTACTGGTGTGTATGGAGCATTGGCTCGTTACTATTTCCTGAATAATGCAAATGTTTGGGTTTGGGGTTTATATGGCAATGAAAACCCGCGCGGTTTTGAAAGCCTTAAAAACAATGAAGAGAAACCTGAATTTGGTGGGCGTTTACAACTACCTGTTCCTAAAGGTGAAGTTGCAATCACCTATCATCACAGAAGTGCAAGCTCGGAAAATGTAGTAGGTATGCCCTTGTTTGAGAAGATTCCAGAAAACCGATATGCTCTTGACGGCAAATGGGATGTGGGCGTGGGTGCATGGTTTGAAGCAGTGCACATAAACAAAGCTGAAGATGTAGGGATGCTTAGAAATCAGTCGTTTCTGACGCTGGGTATGGATTACACCTTTGCCATAGGAAATGGATTGAATGTCACCCTTGAAAACATGACTTCGACCTATGACCAGAAATCTTTTGCATTCGAACACAACTCAACTATTACGGCAACTTCTATCAGTTATCCACTGGGACTCTTCAACACTTTAAGCACCCTACTATACTATTCATGGAAGTCGGAAGATTTCTCACTCTTTGTTAATTACGAACACCAATTTCAGAAACTCACAGGCTATATAATGGGCTACTACAATCCCAAAAGTCAGCAGAGTATGGGTAGCATTAGCTACGAGAACTCTTTTTCGGGGCCAGGTATCCGATTAATGCTGGTATATAACCATTAAAACAACAGAAACTATGTCAGAAAAAATTATTATTACAGAGAACTTAGTCAAACGTTACCCCGAGGGGGAAGGCCAATTTACAGCATTGAACAATATCAACTTGACTTTTGAAAAAGGCGAGTTTGCAGGTGTTGTCGGACCTAGTGGTTCGGGTAAAACAACGCTTCTAAACATCCTTGGTTCGCTCGACACCCCAACGGAAGGAAGTGCAACTGTGATGGGGAAAAGAATTTCTGATTTGTCGCACAAACAAGCAGCTCAACTGCGCAATCTGCACATTGGCTTCATTTTTCAGGTCTATAATTTGCTCCCCGTATATACAGTGTTTGAGAATGTAGAGTTTGCGCTGATTCTTCAAAATCGTAGTGCAAGTGAGCGCAAAAAGAAGGTGATGCAGGCATTGGAGTGGGTTGGGCTGGAAAATATGGCCAACAAAAAACCCTCTAAACTATCGGGAGGTGAAGGTCAGCGCGTCGCCATTGCTCGGGCAATGGTAAAACAACCTGAACTTGTTTTGGCCGACGAGCCAACAGCCAACTTGGATGCTGCTAATGCTCATGCCATTATTCAAACGATGAAGAATCTGAACAAAGAGCTGAATACCACTTTCCTCTTTTCTACGCATGACGAAAAAGTGATGCAATACCTCAACCGTCTTATTCATCTGGAAGATGGAGCAGTTGCTAAAGATGAAATAATCAAACATGCCGAAAATAAAATAGTATGAAATTAGCATTCCATTTAGCCTATAAAAACCTTCTGGGAGCGGGATTGAGAACTTGGCTCAATGCGGGAGTGCTGTCGTTTGCCTTTATAGTGATTATTTTCTATAACGGACTAATTGATGGTTGGAACGAACAAGCAAAAATAGATGCCATACATTGGGATTATGGATATGGTCACCTGCTAAATGAGAACTATGACCCTTATGACCCCTTTTCAATTCAAGATGGATATGGAGAGTTGGCAGAATTTAATCAGAACAATCTTACTCCTATACTAATAAGGCAAGGAAACATATACCCGAGTGGTAGAATGATCTCTATTAATATAAAGGGAATAGATGCGAATCAGGAAACTTTGTATCTGCCTACTCACCTGTTGAATGAGAGCAGTGCTGCAATTCCAATTATTATTGGTGGGCGCATGTCCGAATCGGCAAAAGTGAATAGAGGAGATGAATTGTTGTTGCGGTGGAGAGATAAGAATGGTACGTATGATGCTGCTACAGTAACTGTTGCAGGGATATTTGAAACAACCGTGCCATTTGTGGATGGTGGACAAATATGGATGTCGATAGAGAAACTGCGTGAGATGACCTTGCTTGAAAACAAAACCACCTACTTTGTGGCAAATGAGCAATATAGACACACCGAAATAGCAGGGTGGACATTTGAAAATCAGGAATACCTGTTGCGTGAGCAAACCAAGTTGATCAATGCAAAAAAGGCAGGTGGCTCCATTCTTTATGTAGTGCTCATGATGCTGGGTCTGTTGGCAATTTTCGATACACAAGTGCTTTCCATTTTCAGACGACAAAAAGAGATTGGAACCTACATTGCATTGGGCATGACACGTTGGCAAGTAGTGCGCATGTTCACAGTTGAAGGTGCAATGTATAGTGTGTTTGCAACCATAATAGGGGCAATATATGGAATACCTATCTTATGGTATCTGTCAGTAAAAGGCATCGGATTTGGCATGAGTGGTTCCGAATTCGGAATTGTTATGGCTGAACGTATGTATCCAATTTACGGAATTGGATTAATTGTTGGAACAATAGTCGTAGTTATACTGTCAGCTACTATTGTAAGTTTTTTGCCTGCACGTAAAATTGCTCGCATGGACCCAGTTGAAGCTTTGAAAGGGAAAGTACAATGAGAATAGCACTAAAAATGGCATTCAAAAATCTTATAGGAGCCGGGTTAAGAACGTGGCTCAATGTAAGTGTATTGGCGTTCTGTTTTATTGTAATAGTTTTCTACAATGGTTTTCTAAATGGTTGGCAGGAACAAGGTCGTTTAGATGCAAAGAACTGGGAGTATGGAAACGGGCAGTTGTATCATGCCGATTATGATCCTTATGATGTTTTTACAATAAAAGATGCCCATGGAACTTTACCCAAAGCAGCGAGCAAAAATCTTACACCAGTGCTTATACAACAAGCAACACTATATCCAAATGGAAGAATGAACCCCACAATAATTAAAGGGATTCCTTTAGATCAGGATGTTATTAATCTTCCCATCAACCTGCTGAGTAAAAGCGATGCCAACCTACCCGTATTGATTGGTGAGCGCATGGCTCAATCGTTAAAGGTGGAAAAAGGAGATAATATTTTACTACGTTGGAGAGACAAAAATGGAACTTACGATGCTGCTAATATCACTATTGCCGAAATTTTCGACTCAAATGTAACGACTATCGATAATGGACAAATTTGGATGCCGATAGAGAAGCTTTGGCAGATGACTGGATTGACTAATGAAGCTACCATGTATATTGCCAATGAGCAATATCAACCCAATCAAATAGATGGATGGGAGCTTCATAACCTTGCGGGTCTTCTAAAAGATTTTGATTTTGCTGTGCAAACCGAAAGAATTGGTTCTATGATAGTTTATTCAATTTTATTAGCCCTTGGACTATTGGCGGTTTTTGATACACAGGTGCTCTCCATTTTTAGAAGACAAAGAGAAATTGGAACATACATAGCCTTAGGAATGACAAGGCAGCAAGTAGTGAAAATCTTTACAATTGAAGGCAGTATGTATAGCCTGTTTGCAGGAGTAGTAGGATTATTACTTGGAGCTCCACTGTTTTATTACACTTCGAGCCAAGGCATCAACATTGGGCGTAGTATCGAGGGAATGGGCGTTCATCTGTCCGATATTATCTATCCAACATTTGGAGTAACACTTATTGTAGGAACATTTTTAGTGCTTGTCTTTTCCGCCACTTTGGTCAGTTTTATACCTGCACGAAAAATATCAACATTAAATCCAGTAAACGCATTAAAAGGAAAAATACAATGATAAAATTTATATTTAAAGCGATACTAAGGGACAAAAACAGAAGTCTGTTGCCAATTACGGTAGTAGCTACGGGAGTACTTCTCACCATTGCGCTAAGCGGATATTTAAGCGGTATGCTGGGCGATATTATAGACCAAAACGCACGGTTTCAAACTGGCCACGTGAAAGTAATGTCAAGGGCTTATGCCGATAATGTTGATCAAATGCCCAACGACCTCGCTCTATTGGGGCTTGATGAAGTGCATGAAGAGTTGAACAATAATTTCCCAGATTACACATGGGTAAACCGCATCAACTTTGGAGGTATAATTGATGCTCCAGGTGAGAACGACGAATCGAAAGGACAGGGACCTGCCAGTGGAATGGCTGTGGAACTATTTTCAGATTCGAGTGGCGAGGTGGAACGATTGAACCTCAAAGAGTCTTTGGTGACAGGCAAGGTTCCTGAAAAAAGTGGAGAAATATTGATTGGCTATGAATTTGCCGATAAACTAAAGGTGAAAGTAGGCGATGAACTCACCTTTATGGGGAGCACCATGTATGGAAGCATGACCTTTTCCAAATTTATAATAAGCGGTACTGTTCGGTTTGGTGTAGCAGCAATGGACAAAGGTACTATCATAATTGATTTTGCCGATGCACAACAGATGCTTGATATGGCTGACGGAACGGGTGAAATACTGGGGTTCTACAAAGACGAAGTGTTTATGCAAGATCAAGTTAAGGAGATGAGCAAAGAGTTTAATGCAAAATATGCAAGCTCTTCCGATGAGTTTGCCCCTGTGATGAAAACTTTGGGTGAGCAAAGCAGTATGGGTAGTTACTTAGATTTAGTTGATTCTGTATCAAGCATGTTTGTAGTCATATTTGTGCTGGTGATGTCCGTTGTACTTTGGAATACAGGTTTGATTGGCGGTTTGCGCAGGTATCAGGAGTTTGGTATCCGATTGGCATTGGGCGAAAGCAAAGGACATATCTATAGAGCCATGATTTACGAAGCGCTGTTGATTGGTACAATAGGTTCCATCATCGGCTCTGCATTGGGTATTGTTGTTACATTGCTGATGCAACGCTATGGCATTGATATTAGTGGAATGATGAAAGATGCTACTATGATGATGCCATCGGTGTTGAAATCGAAGTTTACTCCTCAATTGTTATACATAGGGTTTATTCCCGGGGTATTGGCTATGGTAATTGGCACCATGCTTTCGGGTATTGGTATTTACAAACGCGAAACAGCCACGCTCTTCAAAGAGTTAGAAGTTTAATTTCCAACCATTTAAAAACAACAAAAATGAAATATTTATTTGTATTGCTGTTTGCTCTGTTATCTATTACGCAAACCAGCGCGCAAGATGCCACCGCTATCCTTAACAAGGTAGATGATAACATCAACTCACACACAAGCATTGTTAAATCGGACATGATAATTTATGGTCGAAGAAACCAACGCACTGTTACTTCAGTGGGATACACAGAGGGCAAAAACAAATCATTCTCCGAATACCTTGCTCCTGCAAGAGAAAAAGGAACCAAGATGCTCAAATTGGAGAATAATTTATGGATTTACTCTCCATCTACCGATCGCACCATTCAATTGTCTGGCCACATGTTGAAACAATCGCTTATGGGCTCCGACCTATCCTACGAAGATATGATGGAAAACAGGAAGCTCACTGAAATGTATGATGCGAAAGTGATTGATGAGGAAACGATTGATGATAGAAAAACATGGGTTCTGCAACTGAATGCAAAAGTGGACGATGCCAGTTACGATAGTCGAAAGGTTTGGGTAGATATTGAAAGATATGTTCCGCTAAGAGAAGAGTTATTTGCCAAAAGCGGACAATTGCTGAAAAGAACCGAGCTGAAAGATGTAAAGAAAATAGATGGTCGATGGTATCCCACCAAAATGAACTATAAGGACATGCTGAAAGATGGTAAAGGAACAGACTTTGTAGTTTTAGAAATTGAGTTTGATGTGGAAATACCAGCCTATATTTTTAGTAAGGCTGCGTTGAAGAGGTAGTGTAGTTGTTATTACTTAAGCATCCAGTATCCCGTCATGGAAGGGTAAACCGTCTGTCCTGACTGTATCAATGCGCCACCCAAAACTGGTTGTTTAAAAAATCAAATTGGAAATAATGATGAAGTCAGGAGAATTACTTTTTCGTGAGTTGTAAAACCACCCCGTCTGATATTTCGTACCTCAATATCATCCACCCCTCCTTTAAATAAGGAGGGGAGCTGCTTTAGAAGTCAGTAACTATTAGAAGAAATTCGGTAACGATGTAAATTAGCTCCTGGCTTTATCAATGCGCCATCCAAATCAGTCATTAGATATTTACAATCGTATAATTATCAAATAATTATAAACTCAACTTAAAAATAGTGATGAAGTCAGGAGATGTTTTTTAAATAAATAGTAATATGGTAATTAAAAAAATAACTGGACGCTATTGACTTTTGCACTCCATAGGAGTAGCACTGTCTGTAGTAAACCTATGCCCACAGCACCTCAAGCACCGTAGGTGCGACCTGTAAAACTGCTCAATTGGAAATGACTTCTTTATATTCACTGAGACTCACTAATGATGCGATCATTACGCTTGCCGAAGTGTTCCAAAGTAAAAGGCTACAGAAGTAATTTAAAATAAAAATCACATTTTTATCGAAAATCCCATTATTAATCTCTATTTTTACACATCGGAAAGTCATCCTACTTTATATAGGGAGAGTTTCCGATTTTTTGTGTCGAGACAATCGATAAACTTTAATTTAAATCGCTGGAAAACCTAACGGTTTCCTGAAATAAAAAAATATATAATGAAGGTAGATGTTTTGCTTGGATTGCAATGGGGAGACGAAGGTAAGGGAAAAATAGTAGATGTTATGACCCCAAAATACGATGTGATTACTCGCTTCCAAGGTGGCCCTAATGCTGGTCATACTTTGGAGTTTGACGGTATTAAGCACGTTCTTCACAACATCCCTTCTGGGGTTTTTCATAAAGACAAATTAAATATTATTGGAAACGGTGTGGTGCTCGACCCCATCAGTTTTAAAAAAGAGATCGATGCTTTAAAAGTTTTGGGCGTAGATCTTTCAAAAAATTTACTTATCTCTAAAAAAGCACATCTTATTTTACCTACGCATCGTGTGTTGGATGCTGCTTCAGAAGCATCTAAAGGATCCACTAAGATCGGTTCAACATTAAAAGGGATTGGTCCTACTTATATGGATAAGACGGGTCGTAATGGTTTACGCGTGGGTGATTTAGTGGACAACTTTGAAGAGAAGTATGCGGCACTCAAAGAGAAGCACATGCGGTTAATTGCCATGTATGATTTTGAATTTAATTTGGAGGAGTTTGAAGTTGGATTGCAGGAGGGGATTGATGCCATTAAAGAGTTTCAGCTCATAGACAGCGAGCACTTCATCAACAAACAATTGAAAAAAAACAAAAGTGTGTTGGCCGAAGGTGCGCAAGGAACGTTGTTGGATATAGATTTTGGCACCTATCCTTTTGTAACTTCATCAAGCACTGTTTCTGCAGGAGCTTGCATTGGAATGGGTATTGCACCTAATAAAATCGGCGAGGTGTATGGAATTTTTAAAGCCTATTGCACCCGTGTGGGTGCTGGCCCATTTCCCACTGAACTATTTGATGAGGTAGGAGACAACCTTCGCAATAATGGCAACGAATTTGGTTCTACTACGGGCCGACCACGTCGTTGTGGATGGATAGATTTAGTCGCTTTAAAATATAGTGTTATGATCAATGGAGTGACACAGCTTATCATGATGAAAAGTGATGTACTGAGTGATCAGAAGATTATCAAAGCAGCCACTGCCTATAAATTAAAAGGTGAGATAATCACCGATTTTCCTTTTGATCTGTCCGAAGAGGTTGAGCCCGTCTATACCGAGTTGAAAGGTTGGAATTGTGATTTAACAGGCGTACGTTCAGAAAGTGATTTTCCAGAGGAGCTAAACAACTATATCAAGTTTTTGGAAGATGAATTGAAAATACCTATTACTATTATTTCGGTGGGACCTGACAGAGAGCAGACCATTATTCGTGGATAAAGATTTAGGGTGGAGTTTTACTCTACCCTTTTTATTTTTCTCACCCACTTCCACAGATATACAGCTACTCTTCCTATCATCCAGAAGAGTGGTGCTGTAATGGCTGCTGTTTTTGCTAAAATTAAGCCATTGTTACCTACTGACCATTTTGACCAAAAGAGCTTTTGGTGAATTACTCCAGTTACAATGCCTTTGATCTCTTCATATTTTAAAGGTTTATCTTTACGTAAATTGGCATCCCCACGTGGGATGAATAGGTTGTTTTTAGCATCAGTACTCCAAAGTCGGTGTGCTACCCAGCCTTTGGCTCCTTGAAACAAAATTACTCTACCCGGTGTTAACAGAGATCTTTCTACACGCTGCACGCACACCACATCTCTAGGCAACAACCAAGGAAACATACTCATCCCTTTCACGCGTACATGCACTCTTTTACCTTCTACTAAAAGCTCTTCCAACCATTGTAGATATTCGGTATTATCGATATTTGATGAGGCTGTCATCTTTAATCATTTTAAAATTTATGGTGTTGCCTATCATTTAAATTTATGCAAGTTGCAACTACGAAGATGGTGATTTTTGTTTTATTCAGGTTCATATAATCTGATGAATAGTTCTACAAAGGCGGATGATTATTTTGGCGTGTTCCATGTAGCCATTAAAAAAACAGATTATCGACACATGAAGTTTCAAAGGGCAGGAAGAGATGGGATAAATAAAGACGCTGATGAGGTCATTTTTTAACTTTTAGAGAGTTATAGCGGAAATGAGGAGTTGCTTTAAAAAGATGTGACTATCTTTGTGCAGCATTAATCAAAGGTAGTATTGAACCGATATCTTATAACCTAACTTTACAATAAATAAAGATGATTATAAGTGAATTTATGTAGTATTGAAGAGTTGTAATAATCATTTTGTCTTGAATAATTATATAATTTTGGTGAGGGGGAACATCATAGGATATATAAAAGGTTCATTACTAATTTATAGGATTGGTCGAAATGCGTCAGGTTTCAAAAAGTATTTCATAGACGCTTCTGTATCGGAGATTCGTTCATTAGGTTCACAGCCCAATTATAAATAATCTTTTATCCTATGGATTTCTATTTTGCCAGCGTGCGCCTTTCCATAACATCTGCTTTTGATGATATAGTTTTCGTTTCTTTTACCTCAAAAAACTTTACTACTCCTTTAACTCCTCCTACTCACTTTTTTGTGGGGGAGATGGGGTGGATGCACGATAAATTATTGGAGAAATTCCAACTGGTTTTTACAGGTAAAGCCTTTGGTGATATTGAGCTTCCTTACGAGTGGCGTATCCATCAATGTGAAAGTGATGTAGCCATTGAAATTATATTTGAAGAACATCCGTTTTTAAAGCGGTCGGTGGCGTTGATCTCTTCAACCAAAGGAACCGTTAATATCTATTTGGAGCCCAAAGCATCCACACCTTTGCCCATACGAATAGATCCCATGGAGCATCCTTTAAGTTCGTTGCTTTTGGGCTATCTGGCATATTTGTCAGGTGGTTTTTTGGTTCATGCTTCAGGTGTGGAGGATGAGGGCAAGGGGTATCTTTTTACCGCTGTTTCGGGTACTGGCAAATCCACCATGGCTGGGCTTTGGCAAAAAACTGGCGCCACAATAATTAATGATGATCGCTTGTGGCTGCTTCCTGTGAATGGCGAGTGGTATATGTTCAACACTCCTATGGTTTGGTATGCTGAAGAACCCAGAATGGCTCCTTTAGATGGTATTTATTTGCTACGCCAATCTCCCAATAACCAGATTAAACAGATCACTGGAATTACTGCTTCCATGCGCTTTATGAGCAATTGTATTCAACATTTTTACGATGAAAAAATGACTGCTTCTCATTTAGATCGGGTGTTGGCATTAACAAACCAGACGCCTATTTTTGACTTGGGTTTTAAGCCAGACCATGAAGTGGTAGAACTGCTTCGTAAAAAATAAGGAGTGTGTTTTTATTTATCTTCTCTTTTTTGCTTGAAACAAAATCCACCTGGAATGATACCTACTTTAAATTTATCAACAACTGTTTTTCCATCGGGTGTATAACGGTATACAACACCACGTTGAACATAGTCAATGGCATCTGCTACATATATTTCAGAAGTGTAAGGATCAATAGCCAAACCATAATATCCACCTGCGTGCTTGCCAATTGAATAAGGACTTGGAATGATTAATTCTGGTTCATCGTCTGAGGCTACAGCGTGTCGATAAATATGTTGGTTGATGTAATAAAGTGTATCACGAGTTCCATTTAATTTTACTTCCGATGGCCAGTCTCCAAGCTTAAAACGGAAAATTTTCTCCACTTTTCTTGTTTTTGCATCTATTCGTATTAATCCTGGAGCTTCTTGCCCATAAGGACTTCCTTCAAAACCACCATCTGTAACGGTCCATATTTTATTGTATTTGTCTATTACTAGTGAAGTGGGTTGTTTCAACACTTCGATAGAGTCCACCACTTGGTCGGTTTCGCTGTCGATAACCAATATTTGATTGTCGTAACTCCAGCAATTTGTATAGATGTATTTATCGTATTGCACCATTTCCTCGGTGGGATGTTGATAAAAAGAGGTCTCGTGGTTGTTTACATTTATCGCCCCAGTCACTTCAAAAGTGGTAGGGTTAACAATGGCTATAGATTTGGCATACAAATCAGTGACATAGGCTTTTGTATCGCTCAAAAAGTGAATATAACGAGGAGAAGTTAGCCCAGTGATTTTACCCACATATTCAAAAGTATTGATGTTGATTACATAAATTTTACCACTGTTGTTAACTACTATGTATCCAAGGCTATCTCTGATCGCCATTGATTGGGCTACGTCACCTAAAGGGAGAGCATTGGTTTCGTAGAAAATATCATTTAATACAAATGCACTATCAGTTTCCATATTGTAATAGGAGAGAGAGGCATTTCCATACATAAAATTCCCTTCGTTGGTAATAAAAACCCCCTGAGAGAGGAACCTGTAATTTGGCTTTTCAAAATCCCAAAGTTTGTCATCCTCCATGCATGACGATATGGAAATTAGCAATATGCTTAATAAAATATAGTATTTGCTTTTCATCTTAAATAGAAATCATTAACAACAACATATAATTTCGTCCAGGCATAGGACGGTATAGAATAGAGTGATAGGTTTCGTCAAAAAGATTGTAAATCTTTAACTCTGCTGACAACTTGACCTTTTTTATTTGCAACTCTTTCCCTATGGTAAGATCGTTCATAAAATAGGGGTAGAGCCAATCTCGTCGGCTCACATCGTTGCTTGAAGTTGTGTACCTTTCGCTATATGAATTGTGTTGATAGGTCATTGAATACCCTTTGTAATAAAGGTTTAGCACCACATTGCCAGAGTGTAGAGGAACATAAACCAACTGTTTACCGTACGATTCATCACCCCAAACCAATGGATCACCATAATTTATTGAACTGGTGTAAGCGTAATTCCCATTTATGCGATAGTTAACTTGATTTATCTTTCCTTTTAATGAGAGGCTGTATTCAATGCCCTGCGACAAAACCCTTTTGATGTTGCGAGGCTCCCAATATCCTTTGTAACTGGGAATCCAAATTATCCAGTTGTCAATATCTGAACGATAGGCCGTAATTTCGGATTTTAATAGGTGTGTGCCCAAAACCTTTTGATATTCGAGCCCTATTTCACTGCTCATGCCTTCTTCTGGTAATAAGTCGGGATTTCCGCCAGGCTGCCAATAGAGATCGTTCAATGAGGGTTGATGATAATTACGGGCAATATTTCCTTTAAACAAAAAATCCGCTCCATTGAAAACTCGATAATCAAAACCAAAAAAGGGAACGAAAGGAACAAATGAATCATCTACCCAATCCTGCCGAAACATAAAATTGAAGTTTATTCGATCGAAAAAGTTTTTTCTGATGGCTAAGAAACCAGACAATTCTTTGCGCTGCTGTTCATAGCCAGTTTTCTTAACTGAATCACGAGACGCAACATCGTGATAATTAAAATCCAAACTGCTTTCGATGGATAACTTATTGTTAAAATTGAATGAATAGGCGGCTGAGTTTAAGGTGCTTCGTTGTTTGCTTTCCGAATAAATAGCTGGGATTAAGCCAATGCCAGGCACATAGTTTTTAAGTGTATAATTCAGTTGTTTTTGAGAATAACCACTTTTTAATACAAATTTTGATTGTTCGCCATAATAATTCCAATCAACAACTGCTTTATGGTCGTTGTCGGTTTGGTCGTTTAGGTTAGAGTTATCAGGCCCTTCGTAGCTGGTGGCGCGAGGGATTGTTCTGTCGGCCCACTGACCCCAATATTTGGCGGAAACAACATTCTTTGAAGTGGGTCGGTAATAGAATTCTTGAAGTAGTCCATATTTAGTAAAATCCGCATGGGTATTGGTATCCTTCGGATTTGTAATAACTCCTGTTTTTGGATCTATATTTGCAATCCCACGATTTAGATAAGTGTAATCGTTTTCTGAAAAGTTGTGGTACAACCTTGTTTTAACTTGCACTTTTCTGTTTCCACCTCCAAATTGAAGAAACTCATCGTAGGTGCTATAGCTACCTATACCTTGCATGTATTTTACATTGAACTTTTTATTCCAATCTACTCGGTTGCTAATATTGATTGAGCCACCCAAACCACCACTCTGATCTGCGATGGAGGCTGTGCCATGCTTCAAGTTCATATCGTCAATGATATATACTGGGATAAGTGAAAAGTCAACCATCCCTGCCATAGGAGTGTTGATATTGATTCCATTCCAACTCACCTGAGTGTGCGATGCGGCTGTCCCCCTAAATGAAGCTGTTGCCAATGCACCTCTACCATGACTTTTTATAAATACAGTAGTGTTTTCAGACAACAATTCAGATAAAGACAAATTTGCTTTATCAAGCAAGACGACAGAATCTACTTTGGTTTCTTTCATTCCTGCATCTTCTTTCTTGAAAATTCGATCGGCAGTAACTTCCACAGGACTCAATAGAAAAATAGAATCTTGAATCCCCTGTGAAAAGGAGATTCGAGAAATTATGATGAGAATAGTTATGAAACTTACTCTTTTGATCATATTACTTTTTGATGAATCGAACGGTTTTGTTTACATCTGATCCGTTAATTTTTATCACGTAAACTCCGCTTGATAAGTGACCTACCCATATAGGCAGAGAACTTGAATATCCGATTATTGAAAACAGATAAGTTCCTGCCGAGCTGTATATTTCAACTGTTGCATTGGCCACACCTTTTATAAAAACATTGTCTGTTGCTGGATTGGGATAAACGTCCACTTCTAACCTTTTGTTTTGATCTATGGATGAAGGTATATCATTATAAATAAGGGTTGTTGAAACAGTCGCGGTAATATCAGGTCTATCTGCCAAAGATGCGGTTAATGTTACTTCACCTGAAGAGGTAAAGGTAAGAAGATTTGAACTGTTTACTGAAGCTCCTGCTAAGTTCGAAGTCCAATTGATAACTCTATCTTTCTCCCATCTGCCTTTATGGTAAGCAAAAGCTTCCATTTGAAAAGAGTTTCCTTCAATTTCATTGGGTAAAGCTTTGATGACAATCAGATCGAGTTCTCCTGTAATTGATGGGTTAGGAGTTACGGCTACCGCCCCAGTTATTTCTGTAGATATTTCGCCCAGCCAACCTCCATCGCCCAATACGCCTGTGTGAACCTTTACGAAATGAATGACATCTAAATCAACATACTCCCCATTTTCATCTACTGCCCAACTGATATCAAAGGCATCGCCACCTGCGTTTTCTTTCTCAGGTGTGTAGGGATTATCTGGCAGTGTGTAAGGAGCTGTTCCTCTCAATTGATTATCGGCATAGCCAAAGGCTTTTTTATATGATTTTACGAAGGTAGGATTGGTTCTATCCACTTCATCGGTTACTCGAGTTCCAGTGAGTTTGTATTCATTCGGATTTACACTTGGGAATGACTCTTCTGATGGATAGTAGGGTTGGGAATGGAAACTATTTGCTAATACAAAACCTGAGTTTCCTTGATTGTCAGCCCACGGAACACTGGCAGCTTTAGGTAGATTTGGATTGGTGTAGGTAACCTCATATCCTTTTATTGTCGAGGAAAAAAAGTAATTGCTACCTGCCAATTCATACCAAGTATCATCGGGCAACCCGTTTCCATTTTCATCTTTCATTACTGAAACAATGCCATGTTCAGACCAATCGCCCAAAGGATTCCCAAATATGGTAAAATCAACTCCAAATGGATTATCGGAATGATTTACTACAGGTTCTTCAAATTTAAAAATCACATAGCCACCAAATGCCCCTAAGCTCATGGAGCCCGTAACAGTTCCAATCAAAGAGTTTGCAGAAGCGGGAACTCCCCAAGGAGCTGAGTTGGTAAACTGCCCTGGTGCAGGCTTATATTCCAACACTTCCGATATATATTGTGCATTTGTAATTTGGGAAATAAGAAAAAAAAGAATGATATAAAATAGTCTATTTGTCATGGTGAGGATGTTTTAGGGGAGTTGCATAAACAACTCCCCATATAAATTATTTTATAATAATGGATTTAGTAACGATCGAACCTTCTTGATTCAATTGAATAATATATTGTCCTGCTGAGTGGTTACTAATATCAATTTCACGAGAGTTAGAATAATTCTTTTCTGAATAAATCAGTGTTCCTTGCATATTGTATATGCTAATATCTACTGGATTTACGTTTTTGGTTTTAATTCTAAACGCTCCATTGGATGGGTTTGGATAGATAGCAATCTTAGAGGATGTTGTGCTATTGATTCCAGTCACTGCTGGCACTACATACAAATTGTCTATATTAAAATAGGAAGGTGTGTTCATTCCATAGTCGCCCACATCCGTTGATTCAAGGCTGAAAAACAGGTTGTCTATTTCTCCAAGAGAACTAAGCTCCACCCATTGCCATGTTTTAACGATATAATCTTTAGAGTTATCTTCGAAACGATAATCAGCTAAATAGAATTCAATAACTCCTGTTTTAACGTCATCTTTAA
>Ga0079223_10000428_pt1 | contig 21223 bp, 18 predicted proteins | sample Stecom2011_FD_75072 | JGI IMG/M metagenome (GOLD analysis project Ga0079223, IMG submission 75072) | Agricultural soil microbial communities from Utah to study Nitrogen management - Steer compost 2011 | ecosystem: Environmental > Terrestrial > Soil > Agricultural land | place: USA: Utah...
AAACGCACAAGAATAGAATCTTTGTGTTTAGGAAGAACAGGATTTTTAGGGTATTCAACTTTTGTACAGCTACAAGTAACCAATGCTTTGTTGATGATTAATGGAACCTCTCCACTGTTTTCAAAAACGAAATAATGTTGAAGTTGTTCACCTTCATGTGCCTTGTCCCATTTGTGAATGGGTTTACTTGAAAAGTTAAATTCCGCATACTGGGCAAGCCCAATAGCGGAATTTACTATCATTATAAGAAGTACGAAAACGTTCTTCATTGTTTAATTAGTTGCTTACTGGCGCACCACTGTTGTTTACTGGAGCTGTACCTTCTGGTTTAGCAACAACATTTCCTTTGATACGGATTGTTTTTGTTGGGTCGTTAGTTGCGTTTGACTGTAACGTTACGCTTTTTCCAATAATTCCAACACGCTTAGTATCGTACTTAACTTTGATTGTACCTGTTTCTCCTGGTGCAATTGGTTCTCTTGGCCAAGATGGAACTGTACAACCACAAGATCCTTTAGCATTTGAAATAACTAATGGCTCATTTCCTGTATTTGTAAAAGTAAACTCACATGTTCCGTCTGCATATTGGTCAATCGTACCATAGTCGTGTGTTTCTTTCTTAAAGTCAATTTTTGCACCTGATTCAACTGCAGCTTGTGCAATTAATCCATTCATACCTATAAAGGCAGAAAAAACAAAGCTTAAAGTAAATAGTAATTTTTTCATTGGTTCTATATTTTAGTTATAGTCAAATATAAACTGAAATAACTTCCCTTGTCTTTTTTTAACAAAGCATTAACAAGTTACTTTTTTATTGGTATTCAATACAAGGTTATTTATTGACCCATTTGAAATTCAATCAGTTCTTCAAAAGTTTTGTCAATGTGTTCCAAACGGAATTCATATTGCTTTCTTTTTTCTTCAGGTAGGTTTTCTATTTCTAGCAATTGATTTGCGTAGTAACGGATCTTTTCTGGTGTATATTCATTGAAGTCGTAATAACTCATTTGTAATTCCAACAAGCCGATTTTATCTTTTGTATTTGGAAACTTCGTTAACAATGTATCTCTCCATTGAATAGATTCTCCTTCAATATTAATTTGTAAATAGAGTGCAGCAATCTTACTCAATGCTGTTTCTGCATAAGGATCATTGGGGTGATTAAAATAGAAGTCCTTGTTTCTATTGATGGCTTCATAATAATGTTTCCGTTCTATATGATAATTAGAAGATTCTTCGGCCTCATTCATTAAAAGCATTAATGTATCGTCCATTTCTTGAATTGAAGCTTTTAAACCTTCAACACTTAAATCTTCCTTCGCGTGATTTTTATTTTCTTGACTATTGTTACAAGCGATTAACGTTGCTAATAGACCGAATGTAAAAACTATTTTTTTCAACATTACCTTTTTCTTTTAATAACCGGGAATTTCATTCGGTAATCAATATCAACGATTCCTTTAGAAATATTGTTTAGTTTTTTAGTCAATAATTTTTTCTTCAAAACTGAGAGGTGATCAGTGAAAAGTATGCCTTCAATGTGATCATATTCATGTTGGATTATACGTGCTGCATATCCGTCATAAGTCTCTTCATGAAATTTGAAGTTTTCATCAAAATAGGTAATTGTGATCTTTTCTTTTCTGAAAACATCCTCACGAATTGTAGGAATTGATAAACAACCTTCTTCAAAAGCCCACTCTTCACCCTCTTCTTCTTCAATAATAGGGTTGATAAAAACCTTTTTGAAACCATCAAGTCCTGCTGCTTTAGGATCTGGTTCTCCTTCGTCATCATCTTCTGCAAAAGGGGAAGCATCTACAATGAATAAGCGAATTGATTTTCCAATTTGAGGCGCTGCAAGTCCAACACCTCTCGCGTTATACATGGTCTCCCACATGTTGTCAAGTAATTCATTCAGACCTTCATAGTCTTTATCAATTTCAACACCTTCAACCTTTAAAACTGGATCGCCATAAGCTACAATGGGTAATATCATATCAATCAAAATTTATGCAAAAGTAACAATTCAAAAGGAGAAAATGTTTATTTTATTAACGAATTGACCTGTCGTTAAAGATAAGATAACCAAAACTAAGTTGTGTGATGAAAGGCTTAGATTGATTGGGAAAGTAATTGGTTGATAATCTTAAAGGTCCGATTGGGGAATGGAAAATGATTGATGCTCCCGCCATTGGAAGCCCTTCTTTTAAGAGGTCAGAGTATCCAAAGTCTGAACTATTTTCTTGTCGGACGATTTGCTTAAGTGGTTGAAAGAAGTAGGGGTCAAGTCTGAATTCTAAGTACTTACTGTAGTTGAAGATTAAACTCAACCCTCCACCAATGTATTGAGGTGCTCGGTATTCTTCCATAAATAAGCCACGACTATCTGGTAAAGGAGAGAACTCTGTTGTTGATAAAACAGATGCAGTATAATTTGAAAATAAAGATTGAGAATTGATTACTGTTTTTCCATAAATTCCGATTTTGAAAAAAGAGTTCATTTTATAATATTTCCTTCCCTCTAAAGAGAGACTGACCCAATTGTGTTGTCTTCTTAAATCATATTCATTTAAAGGTGTGTTACCAGAAATACTATTTTCTTTTCCTTGAACGTATCGAAAACCAGCTTTTAACAAACTTCCTTTTGAAGCCCATTGCTTTCTATCTAAAGTATTGTATTCAAAGTTCAAGGAAACAGATTCCCCATTGAATAAAGTGATGTCTGCAGTATCATTTTCTGCATAATTTAAAGTTTGATAATACTGGTCCTTATTTTCAAATTTTTTAAAGTCCAATCCAAGCTTTCCATTGTTTGTTACAGGAATGGCCAAGTTTACCCCGTAATACATTTCGTTTTGCAATAAAAACGAAGGTTTAATGTCTTCAAAAAATGTGGAGGAACTTCTGTAGTAATCCCATCTGTTCAATACAAAATACGGACTTACACGAATTAAAAGCGAAGAAGGTAGGTCATAATCTAAACTTACTTTCGTTGAGCCGTAGAACTTACCGAAATAAGATTCAGCATGAACTGCTAAAGCTCCTTTTCCAACATCTAAATAAGACAATCCAATATATGCTGTGTTGACCGGTCGTGAAGAGAAATGCCCACCAATATCTAAGGCGAAAGGTTTTTGTTTGGTGACTTCTAAGTTTACACTATAGGTAGAGTCGCTGCTTTTTGCTAAGGTCGGGTAAATGTATTTTATTTGTGGCGTAGCATAAGCCCTGTAGTATCTTTTTTGAAATTCATCAATAGATAAAGGCTCTTTAAGGGTGTCTTTTATAAAGTTATCTTCTACAAAAGAGACATCCTTCGAAGCAAAAGAATTTACCGTTATTTCATTGATATGAATGGGTTTTATTTTTTCTCGGTAGCTTTCTCTTTTCTTCTTTAAATCTGCCTGAGAAACTTTTTCAAAAACATATAAACGAATACTGTCAATGTAGGCTTGTGTTGAGTTGTATCCCATCTGCATTGCTTCAGTAGCTTTCACAAATTCGAAAGTTCCAATGTCAATTTCAGGTTCTATAATTATCCCATAATTACAAGGTAAGTCGAAATTCGTTTTTTGAACAAACATGGTGGTGATTTGACTAATAATATCATCTTCTGTAGGGGGTGCAGCATTAATAGAAACGTTACTTCCTATGATGAAATCTACTGGGAATTCATGGTATAAGACATCTGCAGGAAAGTTATTGTAAAGCCCTCCGTCAAAAAACAACTTCCCATCAATACGAATTGGGTTCAAGTAAAAAGGATAAGTCATTGAAGCGCGCACAGCAGCATTTAAATCTCCATTACTGAAAATGACACTTTCTTTTTTATAAATATCAGCAGCTACGCAACGAAAAGGAATGAACAATGAATCGAAATCTTTATTCATTGCTGCGCCAGTATGTCCAATTAGACGCATGGTTTCAAAGTCAAGGTAAGAGGGGGTTAAGAAATTGGTAGGCAAGGATTTTACGAAAACACTGTCTTTTGCAAAGTTGAAATTCAACATGGATGCATCTTCAGCTTTTTCCCTCAATAAGAAACGTTCTTCTTTGGTAACAGACCCGGAGATCATTTTATTAAAATGTTCAGATAATATATACGCTTCTATTTCATCGGGAGAATGCCCCACTGCATAAAGTGCTCCAATTAACGCACCGGCACTTGTTCCTGTAATGTAGGCAATTGGAATTTCCGCTTCTTCCAAAGCTTTTAATACACCAATATGTGCCAAACCTGTTGCTCCTCCACCACTTAAGACTACTCCTACACGTTGACCTGAGACATTCTGAGCGCAGAATACCGCAAAAACAAATAAAAAAAGTAGAATCTTGTGTTTCAAGCTATATTTAAATGAGTTAATTTGCACAAAAGTATAAGTTTTTTACCATAATAAGAAAATTATTAAATGCTTGAAATTTTAGACCACATAGGATTGTTGGCTTTTGCGATTAGTGGAGTGCTGACAGCGGCCAATAGAAACCTCGATATTTTAGGAGGATACATCATTGCTTTTATCACTGCTTTGGGTGGTGGAACCATCAGAGACCTCTTGTTAAATGTTGATGTTGCATGGATGACCTCTTTTTCTCAAGTGGCCATTGTGATTGCTGGAGGTACAATTGGAATTATTTTTCGTAAAAAATTGAAGACTTGGAGAAGAACATTGTCTATATTTGACACGGTTGGAATTTCAGTATTCACAATTGTGGGTGTTCAAAAAGGATTGGCACATGACCAATTGCCTTTGACAGCAGTATTCTTGGGGATGATTACTGCCACATTCGGAGGTTTGCTTCGTGATGTTTTGAGTAATGAAATACCCATGATTTTCAGAAAAGAAATTTATGCTATACCTTGCTTGGTTGGAGGAGCGTTCTATTTAGTGGGTGATTACTTCGGACATGGAGATACTACTTGGCTTTTATGGTCCAGTATTGTATTCATTATAGCATTTAGAACTTTAGCAGTTCTGTTTTCATGGAAGCTACCATTAATTAGAGAATTTAAATAATACAGATGAAAGATTTAGTAATAACAGTAAAAACGCTTTTCGGATTTGAGGAGTTACTCAGAGATGAATTGAATGAATTGGGCTATTCGAAAGTTGAACTTTTAAACCGTGCCGTACAATTGAATGGTGATTGGGAAGATGTTTACCGTTTGAATTACCGTTGTCGTTTGGCGATTTCTGTTCTTGTGAAAATAAAATCTTTCACGATTCATAAAGAAGACGATCTGTATAAAGAAGCGAAGAAAATTGATTGGCCTTCCTATTTTGATGTAGACAAAACATTTGCAGTGAAAGGAGCTGTTTTCTCAACACTGTTTACCCATACGCAATATCCTTTTCTTTTGGTGAAGGATGCAATTGCAGATGTTTTTAGAGAACAATGTGATGATAAACGCCCGGATGTAAACTTAAATTCGCCTCAGGTGATGTTTGATGTGTATATCAAAGAAAGATCTGTAGTTATTTCACTGAATACGAGTGGTGTTCCTTTGTTTCAAAGAGGGTACCGTCAGGAAGTTGGTGATGCTCCTATGAACGAGGTTTTGGCTGCAGGAATTCTGAGAATGTCAGGTTGGGATAGAAAGTCGACATTGATTGACCCGATGTGTGGTTCTGGAACAATTGCTATTGAAGCAGCGCTTTGGGCAGCAGATATTCCAGCAATGATTGAAAGAAGTCACTTTGCTTTTAAAAACTTTAAATCTTTTGACAGTGCAGCATGGGAGAAAGTAAGGAATGAAGGGAATCAACGCCCGATTAAATTAGGATTTGACATTTTGGCCTCGGATATCGATGGAGAAATGATCAAGAAAGCCCGTAGGAATAGTCGAATGGCACCTATCGGAAATATGGTAACTTGGGATATTAAAGATGCTTTAGAACTTGTTGCTCCAGATGATAAAGGAATTCTTATTTGTAATCCGCCCTACGGAGAACGAATGGGAGAAGAGGTTGAAGAGCTGTATACAAGTTTAGGAGATTTATTCAAACAGTCTTTCTTAGGATATGATTGTTGGGTGGTTTCATCAAATATTGATGCGTTAAAAAACCTTGGATTAAGACCGAGTCAAAAAATTAAAGTGTTCAACGGAAACCTTGAATGTAGCTTGCGTCAGTTCCAAATATTCGCAGGGACCAAGAAGTATGATAACAGTGAGGAGGATGAAGATGGTACGCCAGCAAAACCAAGGGGTGTTAGACGTGAGAAACATGTGAGAGAAGAACGTGTAGAGGAAGTTCAAGCAAGTGAAGAAACAACTTCAAATGAAGAAGAATCTTCAACAAAAGAATACAATCCTACACGCAGAGTAATTTCTACTCCTAAGTCTTCAGAACCACGGAAAAGTGGTGCTTCTAAATATGGTCAAGCAAAATCTGCTTATTTGCCAATTGAAGATGAGAAAAGTTCTTCTAAAGACAAGGATGATGACCGTTCTGAAGAAAGACCAGCAGCTAAGAAAGAAGACGCTTCAACAAAGGAGTACAATCCTACACGCAGGGTGATTTCAACTGAACCATCAGCACCGCGAGAAAGTGCTGCTTCTAAATACGGTCAAGCAAGATCTGCTTATTTACCTCTTGATGAGGATAAGAAAACTAATCCTTCTCCAAAAGAAGAAAAAGTAGAGCGTAAAGAAGAAAGTGAAGTTAGTTCAGTGAAAAAGACTGACGAATCTGATAAGCCGAGACTTGGAGCTTCTAAATACGGTGAGAAACCAAAGTTTTTAAGTCGTTACGCTACTTCTGAACCTGAATCAACGAAAGAAGAGGAAGTTGATGAGAGCGAAGCGAAGGATGAAAAGATGGATGAGAAAACTAAAGCAACAATTGATGATGCTCCTTCAGAAGAAACAGAAAGTGATAAAGGAATAGATGAAGATTCAGATGATTCAAACGATTCTCCTGAAGAATTATCCTTAAAAGTTAAGATTGAGTTAATGAAAAAGTCAAGAAAAGGAGAGTAGTTTTCTTTGAGGTTTTGTAATTGATGAATGATATTAAAAAAGCCGTGAATTAATTTTTACGGCTTTTTTTGCTTTTATGTTTAGTAAGTCTTACAACTTAAACGTAATCTCTTTCGATAATTTTATTGGCTCTGGTTCTATTTTCGGAGTATAGCCGAATAAACGCATAAACTTAATTGCCATTGCTACACGGTAAGGAACATCATTGTCCCAAGTTTCGTCATCTTCATGGCGTGTGATCTTCGCTAAGACTTCATCTGATTTAATGTGCAGGAGGTTATAGTCGAATTTATCTAATGCCTCCACTTTGTTGTTGTCTATCATGTAAGTTAAAAGCCCCCTTAAGTGATCTGGAATTACAACATCCTTAAATTCATACAACTCTCCAGTATTGTAATTGATTGCTGGATAGATATACATTTTCGCATTCCTTCCAAAACCTTTACCAAATGCTTCAAGCAGGCCTCCATTAAGGTCTTCATAGTACTTCTCCTCAAAAATATTATGAATATTGTAAATCCCAAGAATGACCCCCATTTTATATCCTTTTGATATCTCACTTAAGTAATCCACCATTTCGTAATAACGTAAATAGTTTGAAATCATCACGGTGTATCCTAATGCGCCTAAAAGTTCTGCACGATCAACAAAGTCTTTATCCGATATTTGCCCACCAGTTGTTAAATCTCGTAAGGTCAATTCAAAAACTTCTCTCACGTTTTTTTCTTCTACTCCATCTTCTTGATAGAATTTTTCACGTGCACTGTTCAACATGTCGATATTCACCTTAGTAACCGGTCTGAATCGTCCACGCATTAAAAGAATATTCTTTTTATAAAGGTTTGTTGCTGGCTGAAGAACCTTTCCAGTTTGGTCAAACATGGTGGCCTCCGTAATTCCTCTTTTCACAAGGTTAAGCGCTAAGATTCTATTGTCAATCTGAACAAAGTCAGGGCCTTCGACATGTAACATGTCTATTTCAATTCTATCTTTTGGCAGGTGATGTACTAAACTATTAATGAAATAATCCAATTCTCCACTGGCATGAAAATAGGCTGCATAGACCAAGTTAACTCCCAAAATACCCAAAGCTTCTTGTTGCGCCCTGTTGTTTTGGTCATGCATTTTAACATGCAGAATAATATTGTTTGGTTCTGTATCAGGTTTTACTTGAAAGCGCAATCCAACCCAACCTTGTCCTTGGTTTGTTTTGTGGTAGTTTAAAGACTCAACAGTATTACAAAATGAAAAGAATTTAGTATGTTCTTTACGGTGTTCTAAACTTGAAGTAACCATTTCGAATTCACGTTTCAACATCGTATGTAAGCGTTCTTGACATACATATCGTTTGGCCTTTCCGTAGATACTGTCCGACACCTTCATGTCATAAGCAGAATGCGAAAACGCAATTGTTCCGGAGCTTCCTCCAGCCCTAAAAAAATTGGCAGCCACTTCTTGACCTGCTCCAATTTCAGAAAAAGAACCATAAATATCCGATTTAAGGTTAATTTTCAATGCTTTTTCTTCTGTTGTGAGTCTTCTACGGTCTTCCATGGGTAATTTTTAATAGGAACAAATAAACTAAATTAAAGGCATATTTCATAGGAGACATGCGAATAAACATTCCTTATAGCGATGGCTTAGTATGCACCAGGATCTGTAAAATTCGGATTATTTAAAAAACGTTCATCTGTAAATGTCTTTAAAAATGCACGTATCAATTGATGTTCTTGCATATCCAATTGAACTCCACCTTGGTGAGAAAACTCCATCATAGGATCTATCGTCGCACTCTCGATTACGCCAAATGAATAATGGTTGATGACTTCATCTAAATTAGCAAATCTTCCATCGTGCATATATGGCGCTGTATATTCAATGTTTCTCAAGCTGGGGACTTTAAACTTCCCTTCATCACTCACATTTCCGGTCACAATCATCCGACCGATATCAATGTATTGATCGTCCATTCCGTTGTTTGAAAACATTCCTGGAATTTCAATTAAAGGATCATCATGACAGTGTAAGCAATCTCCGTTTGTCAAACTAAAAAACAAGTCCATTCCACCCCATTCTTCATTAGTGATTTGGGTATATAAATTTTGTTCGAAGGAATTCAAAGGTAAACTATTCCTGTATTTGTACATCACATCGTACTTTGCTTGTCCAGAAATTAAAGTTCTTAAAAACTGTGCTATTGCTTTAGACACATGAGTAGAATCAAAATCTACCACTTTGAAAACACGATAAAATTCATCTTTGTATGCATCCACAGCTTGTAGTTTTTGAATTGCTGCACTCCAACTTTGGTCCATTTCTAAAGGGTCTACCACTGGATGAAGTATTTGTTCTTCTAATGTTTCTGCTCTACCATCCCAAAAGAAAGCACTTTGCCACCCGAGATTAACTAAGGCCATGGATTGTCGGGTTCCCACTTTACCATCTACGCCAATAGAGAATTTGTTGGGGTCCGAAAAAGCATTTTCTTGAGAGTGACACGAAGCACAGGAAATTGAATTGTCTCTGCTTAACCGTGTGTCATAAAAAAGCCTTCTTCCCAATTCTACACCTTCAACAGTCATTGGATTGTCAGCAGGAATTGTCATTGCAGGAAAATGACTTGGAATTTCAAGTTTATATGGGGTGATTGATAAGTCAACTTCGTTTTTCTTACAAGAAGAAAACAAAATTATCATCAATAAAACTTTCCAGTATTTCATTATTATTTACTTAGTGCATGCATAAAATTATCAATAAACTTTTCACTTAATGGAATCTCTGTTGGACCTGTATGTGAAGTTCTTTCTGTTTTAATATCTATACTATTTGCTCCATTGTCGAAAACCTTGGATAAATCAAGGTAAATATTCGTTTCATATAGGTGACTATTGAGCTTATTCCATTGGATATCTGTTAAAGAAAAATCTCTTGTCATGTCGTCGTTTCCGATGTGATAAGAAAAACTAGCTAAAGAACCACTTTGTGCAGCTGTGGTATCCGCTTTTCCTTCAAGCATTACAAAGATATAACCTGTGCTCCATCCCCAATGCATGTCTCCAGAATTAAGAATAAACAAAGGGTCATCCGTTTCTTTCGCAGAAGGGTCTGAATGGTTTAGGGTTGAATTCAATCCAATTTTAGCAGTGAATGAACTGAATTGGCTGTAATCTCCAACGCCTTCCCAAAGTAGCTTTTTATCTTTATCGAATTTATATATGGCCGATTTAAAAAGCTGGTTTTCATTGTTTTTGAACTCCGACATGATGATGTTCAATTTGGTGAATGATATTGTATAGCCTTCTTGAGTCGTGTAGTTTTGATTAAAATCCATTGGGGTTCCTTGATAAGTTGGAATGATATTTACACGTGCTTTTAATTCAGTAGTAGGCGCTTCATCTTCATGACTTGGTTTGTCCTCATCTTTTGGCTTACATGAAAATAAGAAGCCCAAGGACAACACAAAAATTAACAGGGTGTACTTTTTCATAGCGTTTGTTTTATACATTCAATATAGCTTATTTTTACATCAAAATCAAGAGTATACAAGTAGAAATGTAGATTTCGACTAACTTAAGTGATAAATATCACACAATAGATTTTGATTTCTAACATAAACAAGACGATTTTAATCTTAAATTAGTTGGCTCTTCATATATTTAAATCATGCAAAAACAAATCATCAAACCCCTAACAGTTTATAGTGCTTCTGCAGGAAGTGGGAAAACATTCTCTTTGGTTCAAAATTACCTTAAATTGACATTGGGTGATGGGATAGCATCAAAAAACTTCGCTAAAATTTTAGCAATGACATTTACCAATAAAGCAGCTTGGGAAATGAAGGAGCGTGTGATTCAAGCTTTAGATTGGTTGGCTTATCCGGATCGACTTGCAGAGAAAAATGTGAAGAAAGGAAGTTTGCTATTAAAAGAAACGATAAAAACTACGGGGTTGAGTGCTGCTGTAATCCAAGAGCGATCAAAGCGAACCTTATCCGAGATTTTACATAATTATGAAGATTTCAACGTCCTTACGATTGATAAGTTTAGCCTGCGTTTAATTCGAACATTTAGTCGTGATTTAGATTTGCAAGAAGACTTTGAAGTGACTTTAGATCAAGACACTTTACTTGAGCAAGTTATTGATGAGTTAATGTCAAAAATTGGGAAACCAGGTGAAGATAAAATCACAGCTTTGGCTTTGAATTATGCAAAGAGCAATGCAGATGAAGGAGATACTTGGATTTTCAGAAGTAGTCTAATCGAATTCAGTAAAGTCCTTACCAAAGAAACAGATACGGAATATATTGAAAGTTTATTGAAAAAGGAGTTCTCAGCAGATGCTTATACTTCTCTTATTTCTGAAATTAGAAGATTGAATGATGAGCACAGAAGCAAGTGTGACGAGGTTTACAATTACTTTATCAGCTTGAATACTACAGTTGATGATTACCCGAGTAAATCGAAAGGGATTTATCCACTGCTCGAAAAGCTACCCTCTCGTTCTTTAAATGATGCAAAGCCACCTTCTGCAACCATTCAAAAGACAATCACAGGAGAGAGCGTAAAGGCAAATCATAATGTCGATTCTAAACTAATGGAAATGATGTCCTCACTTTTCGCATTGGAGAATGATCTTTCTGAACGCATGTACACTTTGATGAAAATTAAGTCCAACTTCTATAATTTGGCCCTTCTCAAGTATATTTCTGTAGAATTGACTGTTTTTAAAGAAAAAAAGAACATTATTGGAATATTTGAATTCGGACAAATGATTTCTGAGTTGCTTAAAAAGGAAAATGCACCTTTTATTTATGAACGTTTAGGGAATAGATACAATCATTATTTGTTGGATGAGTTTCAAGACACGAGTCGATTACAGTGGGTAAACCTCATTCCTTTGGTGCATGAATCGATTTCTAATAACCATGAAAATTTAATTGTAGGAGATCCGAAACAAGCCATTTATAGATTTAGAAATGGATTGGTAGAGCAATTTGTAAAATTACCTGAGATTTATAACCCGGAAGGAGATCCAGGATTCGCGCAAACCTCTGCTTATTTCAAAGAGATGGGGAGGAAAATACCACTCGAAGAGAATTACAGGTCACGCAAAAATATTGTTGAGTTTAACAATGCCTTTTTCAAACGTTTATTGGGTGAAATGCCTGCACATTTTCAAGAATATTATGAAGATGTTAAGCAAACCCCGAGGGGTGATGACGGAGGATTTGTTTCTATTGATTTGTTAGGAAAAACAAAGAAAGACGAACTCGAGGAAATAGAAAACACATTTCTTTTAGAAAAGGTACAACGTTGTGTAGATGACGGATTTTATTTAGGTGATATATGTATTCTTACCCGTGGTAAAAAAGAAGGAAGAAGGTTTGCAAAAGCTTTAATTGAAGCAGGTAAAGGATATAAAATTGTCAGTTCAGACAGTTTGATTATTTCTTCAGATAAAGCAGTTGGATTGAGTATTGATTATTTGAATCTACGAAGAAATAATGCCAATAAAACAACGCAAGTTAAGTTTGCTACCACCTACTTTCGTTTACAAGGTAAAGATCCAATCGTTGCCTTAAATGCATATTGGAGAGAGGATAAAGTTGGAGACTTTGACTTTTCTAAGTTCGTTAAACAAGAATTCGGAAGCTTTGAAGCTTTGCTGTTTCCGTATGAGAATTTATATGATTTAGGTGAACGTTTTATTGCTTTGGTTGGACTCAGCGAATTGAAAAATCCATATTTGCACCACCTATTGGAATTGTTTCAAAACTATGATCTTAAATTCGGTCCAGATATTCGTGGCTTTGTTGATGAATGGAATGTAAAGTTGAAAAACAGCACCATTCAAATGCCTGAAAATAGAGATGCAATAAAAATAATGACCATCCATAAGTCGAAAGGATTAGAGTTTCCAGTGGTGATTATTCCAAGATTGAGCTGGGACATAAAAACAAGTTGGGGAACCCATTTCGTAGAAACTGAAGATGGTCAGGTATTGTACACTAAATTAAGCAAGGAAAATGTGCCAGAGTACATGACCAAGGCCTATAGGCATGAATATGACCAGTTGTTGTTGGATGAACTGAATGTGCTTTATGTTGCACTTACTCGACCAAGTGATCGAATGTATATTCTATCTGAAACACAGCAACCTTCAAATAAGGACGGTTTCTTTACGCAAATTAATCAACCTGTGGCAAAAGCTGTAGAATTGTGGAATGATGACTTGGTGACGGAAAGCACTTCTGAATACCTCAAGTTTGGTGTGGAATCGAAAGTGAATCACAAAGATTCAGAAGGAGAGGAGGAAACGAACTTTATTCCTAAAGACTTAAGTGAGTTTTTATGGTTTCCAGAATTGTCTTTGCAAGACGAAGAAGCTTTAGCAACTGAAGTTTTCAATGAGGAACAACAGTTTGGAAACGCTTTGCACTTGGTTTTGTCTGAGATTTCAAATGATAAAGAAATTGATGAGGTGATTGAACGCTTGCGCTTTACAGGTGAAATTGAGACCAAATGGGAAGGTGAAATTAAAAGAACAGCAAATGACATATATCAATTGTTAGAACAGCAATCTTTTGTTCAAACTGCAACTAAAATTTTAGCAGAACAAGATATTCTCATCAGTGAAAAGGAAGTAAAAAGACCTGATAAGTTATACCTCTCAGAAAACAAAGCTGTTGTTGTTGATTTCAAAACAGGGGCACCTTTAAACAACCACAAAGCCCAAGTGTATAATTACTGCAAACAGTTAAGTGATATGGGGTATGAAGAGATAGAAGGGTATTTATTGTACACCAAAACAATGGAATTAGTAAAAGTGAAGTAGCTCCTCTTTAAGCCAACAGCTTATAGCCTAAAGCTAAAAGCCTACAGCTCCTCCGCTAACTTCACAAAGTGATCACTATCAATATAAAGCAACTCTGCTGATTCAATCATTTTCAAAATAATTCCATTCACATTATCACTATCATTGACCAAGGATGAAGCCATGCTGCTCGAAACTTTATGCTCGCGTATGAGGTATTCGAACTTCCCACTTGAAAGTAAATCACGGGTTGATGCAATGTTTTTAATTTCCTCTATCTGCGATAAATTGATTGTAGAGTCTGGACTTTTCCTTAGGTTTTCGATTGCCCTTAATGTTTGTGCTACAAAACTCCGCAAGTGTTCATACTCCTCTTTAATATAAGTGTTGTCTGAGTTCAAATACGTTTTTACATTCTTATGAAGACCACGAATGTTTTTGATAATTACTACTTGATTTCGACTGGCATCCTTTACCCTTGCAAAGGCAGAAAGTAACGGAGGAGACAATGCAAATTCGCTTTCTGATAAAGTGGCGTATTTAATGATTTTACCATAAATGATTTTCACCTTCGAATAATACATTTCTTCCACATCGATATCATAACTGATGTCTTTATCTTCTATAATTGTATCTAAATCAACAGTGCTTTTTAGTGCTTTAGGATCTAAGTAAAGTCCCTGGGCAACAATTGAGAAAGTGGTTTCCTCAAATAAGAATTTACTTTCATCTAATAGTGCACGAATGGTAGATTGAGGATACTTGAGAATACTTTTATTTAAGAATTTTGCTTGTTCAATTTCTAAATTACCTTGAATTTTTTCGGGCAATACTCTTTTTAAGAAACGGATAAGATAATTCAAGAAGGGCATCATTAATATACATCCGATAACATTAAATAAAGTATGAAAGATGGATAGTTTAATCGAATGGTTTTGTGAATCAACCCCAAACGTTTTTGCTAAAAAGTCGACGAAATCAGCAAGTTGAAAAATTAAGAGTAAGCAAACCAAAGCTGTCGTTAATTTAAAAATAACTTGGGCCCCTGCCAGCCTTCGACCATCTGTACTTGCACTTATTGCACCAATAATGATTGTTCCAACGTTTCCAATGTTTGCACCAACAACAAGTGCAAGCGCATTGAGATAGTTGAGTTGTGAGGTCTCAAGCATTGTCAGAACAAGAACAATTACAGCACTTCCAGATTGAAAGATAAGTGTCAATACAATACCGACTAAAGCGAAGATAAACACACCAGAGTATCCATCTTGAGCAAAGCGATTGAGGTCAAATTCTTTTTGATATGTTTCAAAACCACTTTGCATAAAGTCTATTCCGAGAAAGAAAAACCCCAATCCAGCCAATGCATATCCAAAGCCTTTGACTGCACTTTTCTTCTGTAAGACAAAGAGGATTCCAAACGCCAACATTGGAAAAGCGAAAGAAGCAATGTCGAGTTTAAACCCTAAAGTTGAAACCAACCAAGCTGTTGATGTTGTTCCTAGATTCGCTCCAAATCCGATAGCTATTCCTGACTTTAATGAGATTAAACCAGCACTTAAAAATGAAATGGCTACCACGCTGATTAAGCCACTGGATTGCAACAATGCTGTACTGATAAAACCAAATCCAAATGAACGCCTCACACTTTGGGTCATCTTTTTAAGCATTCTCTCCAATGGCCCTTGAACAAAGGCATTGAATCCATTCTCCAACATGATGATTCCAAACAAGAGGATAGCTACTCCTGCTGCTACCTCACTCACCATTGGAAAGGAGTAGAAAACCCAGGCTAAAACGAAGAGCATGAAAGGGAAGACGAGCTTCTTAGTTTTTATATTAGAAAATAATTTTGTCATATATTAAATACAATACTATGTATTTTAAACTTTATAATCAATAAGAAATTAAACGGTAAGATTATTTTAATAAAAATTAATTTAAGCGTCCTTTAACAGCATTTTTCACGCTTTCTTCTAAAGAATGAAACTCATAACCGATGGCTTTTTTAATTTTCTGATTACTGTATTTGGTAGTGCTGAAAGCATTGTTAGCAGCTGATTTTGTAATCAAAGGTTTGGTAAATGTTAGAACCGACCACAAAACAGAAAGTCGCCATGTAATTCCCATTAAAACTGGATGCACTTTTTTAGTTGGTGGTTTTTGATTCAACTCTTGCGCAATTAAATCAAAAAGACGTTTGAACTTTGCGTTTTCTCCAATGCAAAGGAAACGTTCATTGACAATTTCGCTATTTACTAAATTCACCATGATTTTCGCCACATCTCTAGCGTCGACAAATGCATTTGCACCTGGTGAATAAAATTTCAGACCTTTAGAAATGGTCTTGAAAATTCGCATTGAACTTTCCTCCCAATTTCCTGCGCCAATGATAACAGAAGGATTTACGATTACAACGTTAAGTCCTTCATTCATTCCTCTCCAAACTTCTTTTTCTGCGCTGTATTTTGTTACCGCATAACCACTTGTCTCTTCGGTTAAAATCCATTGTCCATTTTCATCTACTTCAACATCATCTGGAACGTCTTTTTTCCCGACAGCAGAAGTAGAGCTTGCAAAACAGAATTTCTCTATCCCTAAATCCAATGAAAGATTCACAATGTTGGCTGTGCCGTGGCGATTGATTTCCATCATGTGTTGAAAGTCGCGCTTGGCAAAGGATACAATTGCAGCACAGTGGTAGACGATTTTATGACCTTGTAACTCTTCTTCCAGGGTAGGAATATCCAATACGTCACACTCCCTCCAAGTTATTCTTTTGAAATAGGTTGCTGCTTCATCTTTTAGATAAAACTCAAAACACCTCTTTACAGTATCAATTTTTGATTTGTTGCGATAAATAGCAGTGATTTGATCATGCTGTTGTACCAATTCAACCAATAAATGACTTCCCAATAAACCTGTTCCACCTGTTACAAATACCATGGTTCAAAAATAAGGATGTTTTTTTGTTTTAATAAGATTTGGAGTTAATGTATATTTTGAAAAGCGTTTTATAAAGCTCTATTAATGTTAAAATGTTCATAGGATTGTTTGGGAAACCGAGATCAACGCAACTATTCGTCTTTATACATCTCCACCACCAAGTTCTATTTGTGGATCCCAGAATAAAACCTCAAAATCTACAACTTTATCATCCACCACCTTAATTCCCTCTTCTTCTAACCGTTCTCGCATCGATTCAGGAGGAGTAAAATGCATTTTACCAGTCAACAGTCCATTCCTATTTACTACCCGATGTGCAGGAATGTCTTTCTCTTTGTGAGACGCATTCATTGCCCAACCCACCATTCTACTTGATTTTGGAGTTCCTAATGCCTTTGCAATACTACCATAAGAGGTAACCCGTCCTTTTGGAATCAATCGGGTGATTTCAAAAACACGTTGGAAAAAATCCTTCGTTTGATCGCTTATAGTTTCAAAGTTCTTCATTCGTTTACGGTAAACTTACAGTATTTTATTTGCGCTCCCTTTTTTGTAAATAGCTCTTCATAATGTGTTTTTATTTTCAGGATTTCCTGTTTTTCTTCTGGAAGTTTATGAAGGTCATTGTATAAATCCCATGTTAGAAATAAACAATTGTATCCATGTTTTTTAATTTCCTTCTCTGTAGACTCGAAAAGTAAATCACTGTCTGTTTTCAAATGAATGATTCCACCAGGTTTTAATATTCTTCTGTAGCGTTCAATAAAATCTGTCGAAGTCAATCTTTTATTCGGTTTGTTCGGTTGAGGGTCAGAAAAAGTCAACCAAATTTCATCTACCTCATTGGGTTCAAATAAACGATCAATAAAATCGATTTTAGCACGCAAGAAGATAATGTTTGTTAAACCTTCATCTTCCGCTTCCTTGGCTCCAATGTAAATTCTATTGCCCTTAATGTCAACAGCAACAAAATTTTGTTCTGGATACTTCCTGGCCAGTCCAACTGCATACTCTCCTTTTCCACAGCCGAGTTCAAGAATTATAGGGTGCTCGTTATTGAAAAATTCGGAGCTCCATCGTCCTTTAAAATCAACCTCATTGTTTTTAATCATTTCTGCAGTAGCTTCGAAAACACGTTCCATTCTCTTGATCTCTGCAAATTTAAAAAGCTTGTTTTTCGCCATTATTTATTAACTTGGTTCTACAAAAATAGAAATCTTCTAATTGACGTGTATCAAACGCCATTAAAATCCATAAAATCTTTACGTATTTTGTTGAGTCCGTTAAATTGGGGCCTCGGACATGTGTGTCGAACTTTGCCTATAATTCAAACACTTTTGGACCAAGATAATGAAATAATCATTTGTTGCGATGAAGCCCAGGAGAATTTCTATCGCATGTACTTCCCTGAACTTTGGTATGTTCCACATTCAGGGTACCCATTTCGATTTAAAGGAAAAGGCAATTGGACGCTTGATGTTTTAAGTAGCTTTTCATCACTTAATCATCACCTGGTTGAAGAAAAAAGAAGAGTGCAAAAATTGGTTGAAATGTTTAACCCTGATCTGATTATCTCGGATCAAAGGTTTGGGTTTGTTTCTAAAAAGATAAAAAGTGTTGTTATTTCCCATCAATTGAACTTGCCCGTTCCAAAATGGAACATAATTGCTAAGTTTTGGAACAGACAATTGCTTTCAGCTTTTGACGAGGTTTGGATTCCAGATACAGCCGATCAAAAGTACTCTGGAATATTGTCAGATGGGAAGCATAAAGTGAAAAAGTTCATAGGAATTTCCTCTCGGTTTTGTAATAACGGAAATGAAAATAATAGATCAAAAACAAAAAGGTATGATTTTTTAGGAATTGTAAGTGGACCACCGCCTTATAACGCACAGTTTTTGCAAATGTTAATTGAAAAGCTTACGCATAGTACTGCAGTTTCTGCAATTGTTGCTCCTATGAGTTTGGTTAAGAACAACAGTAAACTAAAAGGGGTAACTTTGATTTGCTCTCCAAACCACGAAGAATTTCAAGCTTTAATGAAAGGCAGTAAAGTTGTAATCAGTCGATCTGGATATTCCACCATAATGGACTTGGTAGAAACAAAAAACGAAAGTATTTTAATTCCCACTCCGGGCCAGGCAGAACAACTCTATTTGGCAGGACTTCATAAGAATCATGCGTCATGGACTTTTAAGACTGAAGAAGAATTCAAGAAAATGAAGATTTAGAAAATACTTTTTCTTTTCTTTCTAACACGCCTTTTGTTTTCTTTCTGTGTCTTTTTAATTCTCTTTTTAGCTTCCTTTGATTGGTTGTTCCAAAAGTGCTTTTCTCTTTCTTTTTTCGCCTTTTTCTCTGCCTTAACGGCGATTTTCTTATCTTTTGCTCTGGCGACTTCGGCTTCTTCAACTGTGCCGTAAGTTTGACCAGGTTTGGTGGTTCCACAAGAAGTAAATAATAAAACAGAGAAGAGGTATACTATTAGCACTATGAAATTCGTTCTTTTTATCATAAATTCGTAATCAATAATTATGTCGACAATGAACATACGTATAATATTATTTTTCGCAATAGTATTTAGCATTTTTGCATGTAACAAGAATAAGCAACACCCTGTTCCTTATTTCTCGTTTAATGCAAATATAAATCTAACCTTGCCTTCTTATGTTGATTTACAAGGCGTCGGTGGTTGGGCTTATGTTTCAGGAATTGGTTCAAAAGGCGTAGTTATTTATCGTCAAAGTCAGCAGCACTTTGTTGCATTTGATCGTCATTCACCTGCTGAAGGAAGTTTAGAATGCGCTACAGGACTGGAGGTTGATTCTGATAACTATCTGATTTTAAATGACCCGTGCTCTAATGCTCAATTTTCTCTTTATGATGGGTCGATAATTGGAGGTGACACAAAGTGGGGATTGCGTTCCTACATTGTAGAATATTATGGCGGGCAGACCGTCAGGATTTATAACCCTTAGTTGAAAATGGTATTGTTTTCGCATTGTTAGTTCAAAAATAAACCAAATGAAATTTATATACATCGCTTTTATATTATTGTTTTCTCTCGATTTGGTGGGGCAAACGAAAAATGTTCTTTTTATTGGTAATAGTTTTACTATGAACTACGGGATGCCTAAAAAATTAGAGCGTATTGCTAAACGTGAAGGAGAATCTTTATATACAGGACAAGTTACAACTGGGGGTAAAGATTGGACTTTTCATGCAAAAAACCCAAAAACATACCAAACCATAAAGTCTGAACCTTGGGATTATGTAATTCTTCAAGGGATGAGCTATGAACCTTTGCAAACTGAACATATTTTAACGGAAAAAACAATAAAATCGGGGGAGACCATCATAGATAGTATACGATACCATTGGCCCAATGCTAAAATTATGCTCTTTATGACTTGGGGCTACAAGGATGGGATTTATATTGATTATGAACATAAGTTTATCGATTATACCGAAATGCAAGAAAGACTGCAAAACCAATACAATCGTTTTGGGAACACCTATAAAGTTGCCGTGGCTCCCATTGGGAAAGTTTGGGAGGAAACACGTAAAAGGCATGCTGATTTCGAATTGTACGCAACAGATGAATATCACCAAAGTGAATTGGGCTCTTTTCTTATCGCCTCTACTTTTTACAGTATGATTTACGATAAATCAATTCAAGATTTATCAAGAACTCCGTATAGAAAGGTTGAAGAAAAAGAGGCAAGAAGCATTGTCTCAATTGTTAATGATGTGGTACTTCATCCAAAAATGAATTGGGGAAGAAAGTATTGGGTAACCGATTCAATCACCTTGGATGTGCTGAGAAAAGCACAGTTTTATTTTGTGCCTAAACAATAACTTTTATTTAAACCTTTTTCGATTTTTTCTTCTTCATGCGAATGTTTATTATTTCTACGCCTAAAGAGAAGGCAATCGCAAAATATAAATACCCTTTAGGAATAACGCCTACTTCATTGTTGAAAACAATTGCCTGAGAAACATGAGCTGCTTCTGTAACCAATAAAAATGCAATCAAAATCAAGAAGGCAAGTCCAAGAATTTGCATACTCGGATGTCTTTCAATGACCTCACGAATTTTATTGGCAAATGTGATCATCACGATAATTGAAATGACCACAGCGATAATCATTAACACTAAAGTGTGATTATTGTTACTAGACAAACCATTCGTCATTCCTACTGCAGTTAAAATAGAATCAATTGAAGAGACCAAGACAATGACCAAAATTTGTAAAATTGCTCCTTTAAATGATTTAGGTTTTTTTGCTTTCTTTAAATCTTCCTCTGTATTTGCTTCCAACTTCTCCATAATTTCGGTTGTTCCTTTATATAAAAGAAACAACCCTCCAGCAAAGAGAATTACACTTTGAACGTTTAGAGAAAACGAAATCCACGAAGTTTCCACGATCCAAAATGGAGCTTGTAATTTTGTTAAATATGAAACGAAAATCAATAAGATTA
>Ga0079223_10000430_pt1 | contig 21219 bp, 15 predicted proteins | sample Stecom2011_FD_75072 | JGI IMG/M metagenome (GOLD analysis project Ga0079223, IMG submission 75072) | Agricultural soil microbial communities from Utah to study Nitrogen management - Steer compost 2011 | ecosystem: Environmental > Terrestrial > Soil > Agricultural land | place: USA: Utah...
AAAAAACTCATTTTATGAAAAACAGAATTACATCTTTATTTAATATAGACTACCCACTCATCCAAGCAGGAATGATTTGGTGTTCGGGTTGGGAATTGGCTTCTGCTGTTTCCAATGCTGGTGGATTAGGAATTATTGGTTCGGGAAGTATGTATCCTGAAATTTTGGATGAACAAATTCAAAAATGTAAGGCCGCAACTGACAAACCATTTGCGGTAAATTTACCGATGCTTTATCCAGATATCGATAAACATATTGCAACAATCATCAAACATAAAGTTCCAATTGTTTTTACTTCTGCTGGAAATCCAAAAACATGGACAAATCATTTGAAAGAGCATGGAATTACAGTTGTTCACGTAGTTTCGAGTGTGAAATTTGCACTAAAATCTCAGGAAGCTGGCGTTGACGCAATCGTTGCCGAAGGATTTGAAGCGGGTGGACACAACGGAAAGGATGAAACAACAACATTTTGTTTAATTCCAATGGTAGCAGAAGCTTTGGATATTCCAATTATTGCTGCTGGAGGAATTGGAAACGGCGCTGGGATGTTAGCAGCAATGAACCTCGGAGCAGATGCTGTTCAAATCGGAAGTCGCTTTGTGGCTTCTGAAGAATCTTCAGCGCACATTAATTTCAAAAACACAGTTGTCGAAGCCAAAGAAGGTGATACAGTGTTGACATTAAAAGAAATTACTCCTGTTCGTTTAATTAAAAATGCATTTTACAGTCAAGTAATTGAAGCTTATAACGATTGTAAAAGCGTTGAAGACTTAGTGACTTTACTTGGTCGTGGAAGAGCGAAAAAAGGAATGTTTGAAGGAGATTTAGAAGAAGGGGAATTAGAGATTGGACAGGTTTCAGGATTGATTCATAAAATTCTTCCAGCCGCACAAATCGTTGATGAGATTGTTAATGATTTCAGGTCTGCCTTAGCAGCACAAAATACAAATGAAAAATTTAAATTTTAATGGTAGAATTTGACCGTTTTGAACTCGACAATGGACTGCGTGTACTATTCCATAAAGATATAACCACACCAATGGCGGTGGTCAACATATTATTTGATGTTGGGGCAAGAGATGAGTCTCCCGAAAGAACAGGATTCGCCCATTTATTTGAGCATCTGATGTTTGGGGGTTCGATAAATATTCCGAATTTCGATGGACCATTACAGGAAGCTGGAGGTTCAAATAACGCATTTACAAGCAATGACATCACCAATTATTATGATGTTGTTCCAGTTCAAAACTTGGAAACAGCATTGTGGTTAGAAAGTGATAGAATGCTTTCTTTGGCATTTACAGAAAAGAGTCTAGAAGTTCAACGCAGTGTGGTGATCGAAGAGTTTAAACAACGCTATTTGAACCAACCGTATGGTGATTTATGGTTAGAGTTTAGGCCATTGGCGTATCAAGTTCACCCATATCGTTGGGCAACTATCGGAAAAAACATTGAGCACATTCAAGAAGCGACAATGGAAGAAGTAAAAGGCTTTTTCAAAACACATTACCATCCAGGGAATGCGATTTTATGTATCGCCGGGAATCTTGACCTAGATGAAGTTAAAAGATTAGTGACTAAATGGTATGGTGATATTCCAGCGCAAGAAAAAAAGGTGAGAAACTTACCTCAAGAACCAAAGCAAACGGAATTCCGAACAAAAACGATTGAAAGAGATGTTCCTTCAGATGTTTATACCTATGGATTTAAAATGGTAGGGAAAGGTCAGAAAGGATATTACGAAGCGGATTTAATTTCCGATATTTTAGGAAGAGGAAAGTCTTCTCGCTTATACAAGCGTTTGAAAAAGGAGTTGGAATTGGTGACAGAAATCAACGCTTATGTGATGGGGTCAATAGATCCTGGAATGTTGATGCTTTCGATTCATCCAAGTAATGGAGTAACATTAGAGCAAATCGATACTGAAATTTGGAACATTATTGAAGAATTGAAATCCACTTTGGTTGAAAAGCCAGAGCTAGAAAAAATCATCAATAAAGTAAAAACCACAAAAGCATTTTCTGAGCAAGGTGTTCTGAATAAGAGTATGGCTTTAGCGATGAACGAGTTAATGGGAGATGCAAACTTCATCAATACAGAAACGGATGAATACGAAAAAGTAACGGTGGAGAGTATTCAAGAACAAGCCAAAGAAATATTGCAGAAAACGAACTGTTCACAACTGATTATTAAAGCGAAGAAAAATGATGAATAGAACAATAGCACCGAAAACAACAACGGTTACACATATAGAATTTCAATCTCCAGAAATTGAAACTTTAGAAAATAAAGTAGAAGTTTTTGCTATGCGTGAAACGACTGATGAAACGGTACGTATAGATTTCGTTTTTGACGCTGGAAGCCTAAAGACTTCGAAAGTAATTGCGCAGTTAACAGGAGAACTTTTGTTTTCTGGTTCGGCTGATAAAACAAGCGAAGAAATTGATGAAGCCATAGATCGCTTAGGTGGTTTTACAGGCGTCGAAGTATCTACCGAAAAATCGACAGTATCAGTCATTGGTCTAAGAGAGCATATAGTAGCCATTACAAAAACAGTAGTCGATGCAATGATTAATGTGAACTTTAATCCAAAAGAAATCAATCAACTGCTTCAATCGAAGAAAAAGAAAATGGCGATTAGTTTGGAAAAAGTTTCTACACAAGCCAGACGCGCATTCTTGAGTGATTTGTTTAGCAATTCACCTTACGGAGATTTAACTTACTTGGAAGATTACGACAAAATTGACCAAGTTGATTTGATTGAGTTTCACAAAGAAAAATACCTTTCTGGATTGCAATACATCAGCATTGTTGGTGCATTGGAAGACGAAGATTTAAAAGCAATAGAAAATCTAGGAAACAAATTCAATAAGGAAGAAGTTACAGCAATTGACTACGACTACAGTTACACTCCAAATACAATTCATGTTGAAAAAGAGCAAGCCCTTCAAACAGCAATTCGCATAGGCCGTGTGTTATTTAACAAACAACATACAGATTTTATAAAGTTCAGCGTTGTCAATACAATTCTGGGCGGATATTTCGGAAGTCGCTTGATGACTTCAATTCGAGAAGACAAAGGATATACCTATGGTATTGGATCTGGTGTTGCACAATTGTTAGAAACAGGTTATTTCTTCATCAGCACAGAAGTGGGGAAAGAATTCAAAGATTTAACACTCGAAGCAATTAAAGCTGAGATTACACTGTTACAAACTGAAGAAGTAAGTGATATAGAATTGGCTTTGGTGAAAAACTATATGATTGGTCAGATTCTAGAACAATCCGACGGAGCACAAGCCATGATGGATCGATTTATTTCAGTAGAAACTTATGGAATGGACTTTTCATACTATGATGATTTCATCAAACAAGTCAACGAGATTACACCAGCTGAAGTGAAAGAATTGGCAAATAGATATTTGAACTGGGAAGATTTCACTGTGGTTACTGCAGGGTAATAAAAATCGTTAATTCAGCAACGAAGGATGTTTGAATTGCGTTATATTATCAAAGAATTATTTAGGCTCAGCATGTTAACTTTTAAAACTAAAGTATTTCTAAGATTTTAAAAGATCATTACAAGTTGAAATTGATATAATATTTAAACAGAAAACACGTTTTATTATCGATGCGATATATATATAACATTCTTCTCTTCATCAGTTTAGTTGGCTTTATTCCAAAAGTAGCCAACGCTACCCATGGAATGGGAGGTGAAATTACGTGGTATTGTCAAGGAAGTGGTGATTATGTCTTCGAATTGAAGTTCTACCGTGATTGTAACGGTTTTGAAGTAAACACCAACTTTGAAACCATTGAGGTTTGGGGTCATCCAACATTAACATCTATTCAAGTTGATTTCCAAAACAGAAAAGACATTTCACCTCAATGTACTGCATCAGCAGGAAATTCTCCCTTTGAATGTGGAAATGGTGTGTCAGGAGGAAATGGTGTCGGAGCAGTGGAAGAAATCACCTATCGCAGCGCACCCATTTCAATTCCTGGAGTACCTCCCAGCCGAGGTTGGGACTTTACCTACCAAAACTTTTCGAGAAGTGGCGCTTTGACAAACATCCAGAACCCCACCAGCTTGGGGATAACGCTTACGGCATCAATGTTCCCAATTCCAGGTGCAACAGGTGGTTGTATCGATAATTCTCCAACTTTTTTACAATCTCCACATATTGTAAGTTGCACTGGTGCCCAATATGACTATAATCCAAACGGAGTCGATGTGGATTTAGACTCCCTCCATTTCAGTTGGGGCAAGCCTTTGGATCATTTTACCAGCGGAATATATACTCCACCGACAAGTCCAGCGCCAATACCTTTTGAAGCTGGATTTAGCTTTGACAACCCCACGCCAGACGCCAATTTGGATGTCAATAACGAAGCAGCAACAATTAACCCAGAAAATGGTAGGATTCAATTCAAATCATTTACACAGGGTAATTTCGCAACTAAAATTGTCGTAGACTCCTATCGAAACGGTGTAAAAATCGCAACAATCGAACGTGAAATACAACTTATCGTAGCAACGTGCGGTGGAACCAACGACCCTCCTGTTATAACACCTCCTTTTGCTGGGGGAACCTCTTTTGAAACAACAATATTCGCAGGGGATCCGATTAGTTTTGACATTATAGCTACTGATGTAGAAAACCTTCAAGGAGGTACTCCGCAATCGGTAAGTATTTCATCTTCTGGATTAATGTATGGTGCTGGTTTCACAGATCCAAACAATGGATGCATCACAACTCCTTGTGCAACAATTAACACTCCAACAGTAACATCTATAAATGGAGCAACAATGCATTTTGATTGGCAAACTTCATGTGACCATCTAGTAGGCGCGACAGGGAATGCATTGGATGAAGTACCTTACGTATTTGTTTTTAAAATTCAGGATGATTACTGCCCAATTCCACAAGTTCGTTATGCAACTGTAACCATCATTCTAAAAAACAAAGAAGTTCTTCCACCAGCAAATATCACATGCATCACAAACAATGCAGCTGGAGACATGACTGTCCACTGGACTCCAATTACAGACCCCTTTGGAACTTTTGCCGGATACGAAATTGGAGGAGTTGATGGTGGAATTTATGGCAATATTGCAAACAATAATGCAAGTAGCTATACTATACCAGCCGGTGCAGGACCAATTGAAAGGTTGTTTGTCCATACAAAATCCGGATGTGGTGGTGCTTCAAAACGCAGTTCAGATACCCTATCAAACATTCTATTGGACTTGAACAATCCAGGCAATGGTCAAGCTGTTTTACAATGGAACAACCCTTATCCAACACAGCTTCCCTCATTTAATGACAATTTTCACATTTATAAAGAATATCCCGCAGGAACATGGACTTTAATTGACTCTGTACCTTACAATACAACAGTCTATTATGATACAATAACGGTATGTGAAGAATTCATTAGTTACCAAATTGTACTCCCTACATCAAGTTGTGAATTTTCAAGCAATATTGAAGGAGATATGTTTGAAGACAAAATAGTACCAGATATTCCTGTAATTACAAATGTTGATATTGACACTTTAACAGGAGACATTACTGTGCTATGGAATGAAAACGCTCAAAACGATACCTATGGATATGTTATTTACCAAACAGATCAAAATGGGAATCTTGTCGAAATAGATACAGTCTGGGGAAAACCAAATACTAATTTTACGCATGCTCAAAATCATGAAAACGGACCGTTTCAATATTCAATTGCGGCATTTGACTCGTGTTATACAGCGAATATACCACCAACATATCAAACTTCAGCAAAAGCCGAACCGCATACTACAAATCTATTGAGCACTTCCTTAGATGTCTGCAATCGTCTAATTACTTTTAAATGGACAGGCTATATTGGTTTTAACAACAACGAAAATCACATTCTTTATACACGCGTAAATAATGGGCCTTGGCAACAAGCAGGACAAACAATTGAAAACAATATAAGTGTAGATATTAATGTAGGTGATGAAGTAATTGGAGTAATTCAAACTATTTCTGATCAAGGCGTAAGCTCATTCTCAAACGTCGACACGTTGAACTTCATTGGAAGTCAAGGTCCAGACATCTCTTATTTAAGCGTTGCAACTGTTGAGAAAAATAACATTGCAGTAAAATACAGAATCACACATGGTCAAGGAGCGAATAAAGTTGAGTTAGAACGTTTCAATGAGAGAAACCAGAGTTTCGAAAAAATAGATGAGAAGATCATCAACAATTTAAATGGAATGACATTTATTGATTCAGACGTCGAAGTAAACAAGCGATCTTATACTTATCGGGCAAAAATAATCGACACTTGCAATCAGTTTTTAGGCTATTCGAACATAGGTCAAACCATTCATTTGAATGTAATCACCAAACAAGAAACTGAAGCACATGTGCTTCAATGGAGTCCATATGACAGGTTTATTGGAAACCTTCATTCTTATGAAATATACAGGGCGATAAATGATCAATACGACCCTACTCCAATCGCTACTTTACCGTACAACATTAGAACATATACTGATTCAGTAAGCTCTTTAGGGAATTTTGAAGATGGAAAGATTTGTTATACACTTGTCGCCATTGAAGGAGAAAACGAGTATGGATTAGCAGAAACCAGTTATAGCAATGAGGCATGTGGAATTATTTCTCCAACCATTTATATCCCTAATGCATTCACAGTTGGCGGTTACAACCCAGTATTTAAACCAGAAACAAGGCAACGTCAATTTGAAAATTATCTATTTGAGGTATATGATCGATATGGAAGAGTTATATTCTCTACTAAAGATCCTTCAGAAGGCTGGAACGGACAGTTAAAAGGTCAAAAGAGAATTGCTAGAGAAGGAGTTTATGTTTATCGACTTTCACTTAGAGATGGCAATGGAATTGAGATCATCAAGCATGGACATGTCACTTTACTCGATTATCGTGGTGTAGAATAAGATATTAGTGTTTTTTTCTTTAGAACATTCCAAAATAACACCTATATCATAAGAAATATCAGTATTTTTGCAGTCAAATTATGAGTGAGCAAGAAGAAAATGAAATGTCTTTCCTCGATCACTTGGAGGAATTACGTTGGAGAATTGTAAGATCGGTAATTGCAATATTAATATTGTCAGTTGTAATGTGGTTTTTCAAAGAATGGATGATTCAAAATATATTCATTGCTATGACGAAGCCCAGCTTCATTTCGTTCCAATTCATGTGTGATTATTTGAATATTTGTATTGGTGATATCCCCATTAAATTTCAATCCAACAAGGTAGGCTCTCAATTTTCCTATGCCTTACTGATGTCTTTAGTAGGAGGTTTTATTCTTGCTTTCCCCTATGTATTTTATCAATTGTGGTCTTTTGTTAAACCTGGACTTAAAGCAAATGAGAAAAGTGCAGTGAATGGACTAACATTTTTTGTCACCCTTCTTTTCTTATTGGGAGTATTGTTTGGATACATTGTAGTAGCACCTTTATGTATACAGTTTTTTGGAGGATTTTCTTTAGCCAATGAGTTCGAAAACATTTGGATGATTGGTTCATTTATGTCATTGATCATATCCAGTGTTATTTTTACTGGTTTACTTTTCCTACTGCCTGTTATAATATATATACTGACTAAAATCGGTATTTTATCTTCAGAGCTTTTGAGAAAGTACCGTAAGCATTCAATTGTTGGAGTTTTGATTCTTTCAGCGCTTATTACACCACCTGATTTTATAAGTCAAGTCATTGTTTCTATTCCTATAATTCTACTTTATGAAGTTGGTATCTTAGTAAGTGCCAGGGTGGAAAGAAGAAGATTAAAGAGAGAGAGAGCTGCTTAAACAAATCTTCTACAACTTTACCAATACTACTTATGAAATATTTATACCTAAGAAGACGCTCTTCTCATCAAAATAACTATTTTAGTAGTCGATGAGATGGATACTAATCATAATTCTATTTACTAGCGCCCACCTAACTGCTCAAAAAACTGGAGTTTCAGGAATGGTTGTGGAAAATGAAACGGGGGAACCAGTTCCATTCGCAAGTGTATTCTTTAAAGATTCTAAGATTGGAACAGAAACTGATTTCGATGGAAAGTATTCAATAGAATCATATTATGCAACAGACTCTCTTGTGGTTCGTGCTTCAGGCCTTGAATCCAAAACAATTGCAGTCCAGAAAGATCAGTACCAAGTCATCGATTTCAGATTAGATCCAGTAACCCAAACTACAGAAGAAGTTGTCATACGCGCACCTGATGAAAAACCTTCAACAATTCTGCACCGTAGAGTCGTCAATCACAAACACATTAACAATAAGGAAAAGTTAGATGCTTACGAATACGAAAGCTACAATAAGATTCAATTAGACCTCAACAATATTGGGGATAAATTTGAGGACAGAAAAATTGTCCAGAATTTAAATTTAGTAATGGCGTACTTGGACACTATGGATGGTGGAAAATACTTGCCACTTATTCTTACTGAGTCAATTTCTGAATACTATTATAGAAAAAATCCCACCAAGAAGAAAGAAGTAGTTAGTGCCTCAAGAATTACCGGGGTTCAAAACTTAGAAGTCAATCAGTTTCTTGGAGAGATGTATCAAGATATTAATGTGTATGAAAATTACATAGGGATTTTTGACAAGTCTTTCATCAGTCCAATCTCAAACTTTGCACTAGGTTATTACAAGTTCTTTTTACAAGACAGTATGTTCATTGAAAGTCAATGGTGCTACTTAATGACTTTTAAACCAAAGAGAAAAGGAGATTTAACCTTTGAAGGAGAAATGTGGATTCACGACACAACATATGCAGTAAAAAAATGGTCTGCGAATGTAGCCGATGATGCAAATATAAACTACGTCAATGGCTTCTATCTTGAACAAATGTTCAATCAGGTAGAAGATGAAGTTTGGATGTTGACCTATGATCGTTTGATAGTAGATCTGAAAGTTTATGAAAAATCAAAATTATTAGGCTTTTATGGTAGAAAGCTAACAACGCGAAGAAACTTTGTCATCAACAAACCACATGAGCCTGAGTTTTATCGTGCCAATGAAAATGTTGTTCTGCTAGATCAAGCCAATAAAAGAGATGAGGAATACTGGAAGAAACACCGTCACATTCCTTTAAACAAACAAGAAGAAGACATCGACGTGATGATAGACTCATTGAATGAAGTCCCTTTGTTTAAAGCATTCAAGAACCTTACATTTCTCGCTACGACAGGTTTTTATCCTTTAGGGAAATTCGAGGTCGGAAATATTCGAAGTCTAATAAGTTACAACACAGTTGAAGGTTTCAGAAATCAATTTCAGTTGCGTACATCGAATGACTTCAGTGAAAGAATAGAATTTTCGGGGAAAGTTGCCTACGGATATTTAGATCAAAAAGTAAAATATGGTGGAGGAATTAGATTTAATGTTACCCCTGAAAAAAGAGGAATGTTAAATCTATTTTATGATTATGACGTTCAACAATTAGGCCTTGGAGAGAATGCTGCAGATATTGATGGAGCTTTCGGGTCATTATTAAGAACAAAACCATTGACCCAATTGACTTTCGTAGAAAATTTTGGAGCTTCGTTTGAAAAAGATATCGGGAAGTCATTTATAATCACAGCTGGAACACAATGGAAGAAACTGAGCGCATTAGGCATGACGCAATTTAGAGTACCCAAAGCATCAGTTGGTTTCGACTACGTTAATGACATCAGTACATTCGAAACTTCTTTAAAAATTAGATACGCCAAAAACGAGGACTTTATTTCAGGAAGCTTTGACCGTATTTCTATTGGATCTAAATACCCAGCCATTAGTTTAGAAGGTGTATTGGGAATAAAAGGTGTATTGGGATCTGATTATGAATATCAAAAATTAGAACTTAAAATAAAACACAGTCCTAAACTTGGGGTTTTTGGAAAGCTATACTACGAAATATACGGAGGAATGTACTTTGGACAAGCAGCGTATCCATTTTTAAAAGTTCATGAAGGCTCACAAACATATTGGTTACAGTCTATGGCCCATGACCGTATGGATTATTTTGAGTTTATTTCCGATCGTTATGTCGGTGCTACTTTAGACCATCATTTTAATGGATTGTTTTTTGACAGGGTACCATTGGTTAGAAAGTTAAAGTGGAGATTAGTAGCCTCTGCAAAATCTGTTTGGGGTGACATTTCCGATTCACAAAGAACAGCGATGCTAATGCCAGACAACACTCAATCATTTGGAAACATTCCTTATGTAGAAAGTGCAATTGGTATAGAAAACATTTTCAAGGTTTTTAGAGTAGATGCCGTTTGGAGGATGACACATTTAAGAGCAGGAGAATCACCAGTGGGTATTCGTGCGAAGTTTACAATTCGTTTCTAAAGCAGAATTTATTATCTCTTCAAAAGCAGCTGGATATACTTTGTTTGTATTATTTTAGTGCTCCAAGAACAATATATGAAGTTATTTACTAAAAACATTACAAAGTCTTACCGCAGCCGAAAGGTTGTAAAAGGAATTTCAATTGAGGTAAATCAAGGTGAGATTGTTGGACTTTTGGGGCCAAATGGTGCTGGGAAAACGACCTCTTTCTACATGATTGTTGGATTGGTATCTCCAGATGAAGGAACTGTTCATTTAGACGGTAAGGACATTACTAAACTACCAATGTATAAGAGATCTCAGCTTGGCGTTGGGTATTTACCACAAGAGGTTTCTGTATTTAGAAAACTCAGTGTTGAAGATAACATCATGGCAATTTTAGAAATGACTAAGCTCAACAAACAAGAGAGACACGCTAAATTAGAGAAATTAATTTCAGAGTTTGGTCTAAATCATGTGCGAAAGAATAAAGGTTCAGCATTGTCTGGAGGAGAGAAAAGAAGAACCGAAATAGCTCGTGCATTAGCTACAGACCCAAAATTTGTGCTTCTTGACGAACCATTTGCAGGTGTCGATCCAATTGCAGTTGAAGATATTCAATCAATTATTGCAGACTTAAAAAAGCGAAACATTGGGGTTTTAATTACTGACCACAACGTCCAAGAAACACTCTCTATAACTGATCGTGCTTATTTACTCTTTGAAGGAAATATCTTAAAAGCTGGAACAGCAGAAGAATTGGCTGCAGATGAGCAAGTGAGAAGAGTGTATTTAGGCCAGAATTTCGAACTGCGCAAGAAAACTTAGTCGAATAGAAAATAGTCTTGCCTTAAAAGATCTTAACCCTATCTTCTAATTAGAAAAACCGGCAGCTAAAAATTGCAGTATCATCAACAAGGTCCTCTGTTTCCCTGAATTCATCCAATTTAGAAAAGATTAAGTTGTTCAGGTCTTCCATTTTTAATGGATAAAAACTGTGAATTAACTTTATTAATCGATCTGTCTGAAAATATTCTCCTGCTTTATTCTGAAGCTCTACTACTCCGTCGGTATATAAAATCAAAGTGGAGTTTGGAGAAATTGTAACTTCATCCGGTTCTATAAAAGGAACTTCTTCAAGCATTCCTAATCCAATGGAACCCTTGTCTAAAAACTGAGCTTTTTTTCCATTCGTTAAAATGGGGTGATTGTGACCTGCATTGATATACTTCAATCGTCTGGATGTCATATTATAATGGCCAATAAAAAAGGTGATAAACTTCTCCCCTTTTGCGGATTGCATTACTTTTTTATTTAATTCTCGGATAAGGTATTCAAGATCAAACTTATTAAAACTTAATAAGGTACGTATGGTAGCTTGAAAATTTGCCATCAACATCGCGGCTCCAACACCTTTTCCAGAAACATCAGCAATACAAACTATAAACTCATTCTTATTGATTGGAATAAAATCGTAGTAATCCCCACCAACCTCATGTCGAGCAGTATAATTAGCTGCTAAATCCAATCTTTTATCAGAAGGAAGATTATCAGGAAAAAGAAGCTTTTGCATTTCTGAAGCTACTTCTAACTCCTTTTTTATGCGTTCTTGAATAATGCCCAACTTATTCATTCTCTTGTTTTCAATGGCCACAACAATGATATTCGTCAATGTTTGAATGAAAGACAAATCTGTTTCATGGCTCGAAAGAACAAAGCGATTCTTATCGGTCTCCTGTTCTTTTAATAACAAATAAGCCAAGGCACGTTCTTGATGAATCACAGGAATAACAACATCGAACTGATTAAGCTCTGTGTTGCTTGACGACTCAATTAAAGTAATGTCACGAAAGCGCAATAAGTCGCGCGCTATATCAATGTCTTTTATCCTTCCCTTTACTCCGGATTTAATCAAATACTTCCAGTCGTTTTGTTTGATAAACAACACAAACTTATCCAATCCTAACTGTTCTTTGAGAATAAATTCATAGACAGAGATTAAATAATCAACAGATTGATTGTCATTGATTCCTTTGGTAATTTCAAGCATAGCGTTTAATTCAAAGTCTTTAAACTTTAACTTAGCATTGAGTTCTTGAATTAAGGAATCACGTTTCATTACATGTTCTCTAAAATCTCTGGTAACTTTCGCAATGCCGCCATCTCCCTGTAAACAAGGCGAATATCCTTAGCAGGACTACCAAAATATGTTTTATTTGGAGCTAAACTTTTTGAAATACCTGATTGTGCCAGAACAATTGCATTTTCTCCAATAACAACATCACTTGCACACCCAACTTGACCCCACATAGTAACATTATCTTGTAACTCAGCACATCCTGCAATTCCAACATTCGCAGCAATTAAACATTTCTTGCCGATAATGGTATCGTGACCAATCTGTACCTGGTTATCTATTTTTGTTCCTTCACCAATAGTTGTTGTGGCAGTTACTCCTGCATCAATTGTACATAAGGCTCCAATTTCAACATCTTTTTTAATCAGAACATTTCCACATGTGTGAAGGCGATCATATCCTGTTGGTTTTTTCTTGTAATAGAATGCATGTTGACCTATTACGGTATTTGCGCCAATAAATACATTGTCTTCGATGATTGTATAATCCATGATCACAACTCCAGGATAAATAATTACATTTTCTCCAATAATCACGTTGTTCCCAATGGTTACATTAGGATAAATTTGGGCAGAATCGGCAATGCTTGTGTTCTCTCCAATTGTTGCAGAAAGAAACTGCATAGGTTTAAAGTGTTTTGTCAATCGATTAAAGTCATCAAAAGGTTGCTTGCTCACCAACAATCCCTTACCCTCAGGACATTCAACTTCTTTATCAATTAAAATTGTTGTTGCATTACTTCTTAATGCTTTATCATAATATTTTGGATGATCTACAAACACAACATCACCAGCTTCAACCCTATGGATTTCATTCAGCCCAGTAATCAGATGGTTGGAATCTCCAACAAACTCACAGTTTAAAAACTCCGCAATTTCCTTTAAGGTTTTTGATTGTTGTAATTTCATAACAATGCTTTTATTATTTGACTCAATGAGTAAATTTATAAAGAATCTATGAATGTTTTATAGCAATATTGAATAGTTGTAAGCTTTTCCTTGTTAGTAATATCGCTTTTAATTTTCCCAACATCTGTTTTTCAATAGACAAAGAAAAAATATATTGAATGAACAAATTGCTATTTCAATACATTTAAGTAATCGAAAGCTTAAGTCTTAAGCTATAAATGACAGGAAATAAATTGGAAAATTTAATATTAAATTAACGACAGATCGAATTAAAAGTCATTTCTTTGTACCCTATTATACGTTTTATTGAACTTATGAATTTTAAAAACAAATCGGTTTTTCACAAAGCATTCCTCCTATTATTACTTACTACATTTGGTTTTGAGTTGAATAGTCAAGTTATATTTGAAGAGAATTTTAACCTTACAGATGGTACAACTACCGGAACAGCAAATGGCGTTACCTGGTCTTCCACATGTCCTGATTGTTTAGTTGGAGACCATTGGGAAGTGAAATCTGGCGTTTTTGAAGGAAAAGATACCAATGGAGAAGCCATTTGGATTACAGATACACCAATTGACATTTCAACATGTGGGAACATCGACATCAGTTTTGACATAAACAGCATAGGAACAATGGAGGCTTGTGGAACAGATTGTAATTCTGTAGACTGGGTTCGCTTTCAATACAACATTGATGGAACAGGATGGGTTGATCCAAACAACTCATATTACTGTGGCGGAACATGTGCTGGAATTAATGTGGTATCTTCGGATGACACTCCCTCCATCAACTATTCAACAGGATGTATACCTACAGGAGGAAGTACTTTACAGTTGAGAATCTCTGTACAATGCTGGGCAAGTGATGAGGCATGGCAAATAGACAACATCAAAGTGACTTGTAGTTCAGAATACGCTGGTGAAAATGGTGTATTGAATACTTGCGCAACATCTACTCCTACAAATTTATTTGATCAATTGGGAGGAAGTCCAATCAATGGAGGAACATGGAGTGGACCATCAAACCTATCTGGAGGTGATGCTGGAACTTTCAATCCAACTACAATGAATGCTGGGACCTATACTTATACTGTTGGAAATGCTCCTTGTCAATCCAGCGCAAGCGTAGCAGTAAACTTTGTAACTTCTGGAAATGCCGGAAGTAATTCTACGATAGAAGTATGCAATACAACAACACTACTGAACCTATTTGATGCACTTGGAGGGGCACCACAAAGCGCTGGAGTATGGAGTGGACCTTCTGTTGTAACTGGAGGAAGTTTAGGCACATTCGACCCTTCATCTATGCCGGCAGGAGCATATACTTACACAGTCGGAAACGCACCTTGTGAAGAAAGCGCAATTGTTACTGTTTTAATTGTTGGCCCGACGGCAAACTTCTCCGCAAATCCAATGACTACAACTTTAGAGAACACATTGGTTCAATTTACAAACACCTCTCAAAATGCAACAAATTACATGTGGAACTTCGGTGATAACACTTCGATTTCAAGTGACTTAAACCCCCTTCATAACTTCCCGGATTTAGAACAGGGTATTTATACGGTTACCCTAATTGCTCTTGATGCAAACAATTGTTCAGATACCACATTTGCGACAATAACGATCACTGCGCCAATAATTACTGCTCCAGAGATGAAATATGAAATTCCAAACGTATTCACACCCAATGGGGATAACAATAATGATTTCTTCGAATTTGTTATGGCGCAGCATATAGAAGCAATAGAACTCGAAATTCTTAACCGTTGGGGTAACGTTGTTTTTAACACTAAGGATATCAACTTCCAATGGAATGGAGAAATAAATGGCGACGGACCAGAGGGTACAGAAGGAACTTATTTTTACAAATTAAACCTAACAGATCTAAACGGAAAGACAGTAAAAGAGCATGGATTTGTTCAGCTTCTGAGAGACTAAGAGCCGTTAAAAATGCAATTAAAAGGTGAAACTCTAAAGGTTTATTTCTTCAGAAAAAGAGGCATTACAAACAGCTACTCTATTCATTCAGAAGTTCTTTGGCTTTTTACCCTTATAACTAAATTAAGAGACTGGACATTATATACCGTCGGCTAAAACGAAGTAAACCAAAATAACTTTACTTAAAACATATAATTCACACATTTCTAAGTATTCTAATCCATAGAAAACTTTAACTTCGTTGATATTTCATAACATTAACAATGGCAAAAAGTATCAATAAGAAAATAATTTCAGTAATTAAGCTTGTATTTCCTATGGCTATTGGGATTTATTTATTGTGGCATTTTTACACCGCAATGGATGCGCCCACAAAAGAAATATTTTTCAAAGCAATAAATGAAGCGAATTACTTTTGGATAGTACTTTCAATGGGATTGGGTTTCTTTAGTCATGTGGTACGTGCCTACCGCTGGAAGTACATGCTGGAACCCATTGGTTATACTCCAAAATTTTGGCACCGTTATCATGCCTTGATGATTGGTTACCTTGTTAATTTGCTTATTCCAAGAGCTGGTGAAGCAACTCGAGCAGCGCTATTGTATCAAACAGACAGAATTTCATTTTCGAAAAGTTTCGGAACAATCATCGCTGAAAGAATGTTTGATTTAGTAATGTTAGGAGTTATATTTCTAATCGCTATCTTTTTAAGTTTTGATGATTTAATTGCAATAAAAGACATCATTATTGCGGGGTCACCAGAGGATGGAGAAACAGAAAGTAAACAGTGGATCTTTAATATAATAATCTCTTTATTCTTTGGAGGCTTGCTATTGTTTGCAATACTATGGGTAAAGTTAGATAAGTTCAGAAAAAAAGTAACCTCTTTTGTAAAAGACGTTATGAATGGAGTGTTTGCTATTTTCCGTTCAAAGAAACCATTGCACTTTATTTTTTACACCCTTTTGGTTTGGGGACTTTACCTGTTCTTTTTCGGAATATGCTTCAATGCATTTGAACAAACAGAGAACTTTCCAATTAGTGGGGTGTTTATAGGATTTATTGCAGGAACCTTTGGTTTAATGTTTACCAACGGAGGAATCGGAGCTTACCCCTACTTGGTTGGAATCGTAGTGATATTCTATATTGGTGGAGATTTTGAAACAACTACAGAAGCAGAAGGAATCGGTAAAGCATTAGGAATGATCATTTGGTTGTCTCAAACCATAGGAATGATTATTTTAGGATTAATATCATTGGTCTTATTGCCTAGAAATTATAAAAAAGAAAGTGATGACAAAGTGGGAACAAATTAAACATAAATTAGTCACTCAGGAAGAGGCTAAAGCGATTATCACATCTTGGAAAGACAATGGAGAAAAAGTTGTATTTACAAATGGATGCTTCGATATATTACATCGTGGACATGTAACTTATTTAGCGAAAGCTGCTTCGCTTGGCAATTACCTGGTCGTAGGAGTTAATTCCGACGATAGTGTAAGAAGACTTGAAAAAGCTCCTAATCGACCAGTGAATGACCAAGAATCGAGAGCTTTAATTATTGCTTCTTTAGAAGTTGTAAATTTAGTGGTCATCTTTGAAAATGACACTCCAAAAGAGCTCATTAAAGTCATGGAGCCTTCTATTTTAGTTAAGGGTGCAGATTATGATCCAACAGTAACAGATGAAAACAATCCAAAGTATATTGTTGGTGCGAATGAAATCAACGCCGCTGGTGGAAAGGTGACCACGATTGAATTGGAAAATGGTTTTTCAACAACAGGAATTATTGATCGTTTGAAGTAAAAACGGCCTGTATTCTCATGCTTATTCTTTAGACTTTTGCTTAATAAAGCGAACAGTCTGGAAAGCCAACGTAATTAAAAACAAAACAATAAATTGAATTAAAACAGGCTTTGCATTCTCTTCATAACCTATTTTCATATAGGCTGCAAAAGCAAAACTCCCCAACATTTGAATTGTTGTAAAAACCATAAAAAGATGCGCAAACTCAATCTTTGCTGCTCCATATCTACCTAAAAAGAAAATCGTTGATCCTATACTATTTAAGATGAACAATACAGCATAAGCCAAAATTATTTCATTCCCAAAATACACTTCTGGAAACATTTGTAATATTCCATAATGAATTAAAGCTATTCCACTAAAGAATAACGCAAACACAAGATTATCCTTTATTATTGTCTTCATCTTTCCCCATTTTTATAACTTCTCGAATAATTTGATAAAGTGATGCGAAAATCGCAAAAAGTGTCAGCACAAGTGTCCAAATTGGAAAACTGTTTTCTTGTTTTTCATCAAGCCAATCACCACCCAACGCACCTGCAGTAATCACTACTCCCATCTGAATTGCAATGCTAGAAAACCGTATATAAGGATTCCCTGTAGACTTGCCTTTTTTATCTTTACTCATTAATAAACAATATCTGAAGCCTTGGATTGGTCTTTAGAATGTTTTTCTTTAACCTGAAGAGACGGCTTTGAAACCTTAGGAAGGTCTCCTGTATGAATATTGCCTTCAATATGCGCTCCATCTTCAATTACTAGCCTTCCTGTGCGTATATCTCCTTTTACAATTGCGGTTTGATGTAAAGTAAGCAACACTTCAGCATTAATGTGTCCTTCTACTGTTCCATCTAGCTCAACTTCTGTTGCATTAATATCACCAGTAATAACTCCATCTTGACCCAACACTAATTTTCCATTGCAGACAATACTTCCGTCTACTTGACCGTCAATTCTCAAACTGCTATTGGTCGTTAAATCACCTGTTAATTTTGTACCAGACACCAATCGATTGAGACGATCTGGACTATCTTTTACTTTGTTTTTTTCACCTTTAAACATCCGACTACGTTTTATTCATAATTACTTTGAAAGAAAATTTTGTATTCAGCTAACTTTTGTTGTTGAAGCAGAATTTTTAAATTTTCTTTTGAGATAAGCATAATTTCATTGTCTTTTAAATTGGCAACATGCCTACGAGCCTTTCTAAAGTCCTTAATATAAGCTTGAGTTTCAGGCGCTGTTTTAAAGTCTTTTATCAAAATAAAACTCGTTTCCTTATCATACATCTGAGAAGCAGAAGATAACTTTAATCTACCGAAAAATTCACGGTTAAAATTAGACACATTGTTCCCCGTTGAATTTGAATTCTGATTTTCATTCAAGAGGATTATAACATAAAACTCTTTTGAATCATAACCAAATAGTCCTGTAGACAAGTCTTCAAACTCTTCAAAAACAGGCACTCCATCATTAATTAAATCAATTAACTCTTGGGATCTTTCAGCAACTTTAGTTTCAGGATATTCAAGAATCGCTTGCTCTAAGACAGGTAACAATGAAGTTTTATCACTATTAATCTGTCCCATTGCCATTGCTTTTAATAAAAAGTATTCTTTTCTATACACATTGTTAGGCTCTTCATCAATGACTAAATCAGCCTTTAAAATTACAGGATAATAGAGACCTTGCTCAAAACGCTTTACAGATCTAAGGTAGTCTTGGAGCGCTAAGGCATCTCTTTCCTTTTTCTTAATAAAGTAATCTGGATCACGCAAATAATTGGCATAATCAGAATTTGGGTAATTATTGAGAATATATGTTTTATAAGGTTCAGACTTACTGTTACTTTCATTGATTTTATACAATTGAAATGCTGATAGAACATTGAATTCATTTTCTACATCATGATCTATAACCCTTTGAAATTGTATTGCTCCAAGTTGAGTTTCATCCAATTGTTCTTTATAAATCATCCCAGAATTATACAATGCTTCCAATAGGTTTCCATTACTCTTAGCCATGGCGGAATCTGTCAAAGGAATATCGCTTAACATATCTTCTACAGACTTTTCCTCTTTTGGTATATTCTTTTGGGTTTCTTCAACTAATGAATCTTCTGGGATAGAATCATTTTCAGCAAACTTCATTGAAATTCTATTCGGCTTATTTGCTAAACGCCAGTAGTCTTCATTTTCTCTTTGCCCCCAAATTTTCTTAAAGTCCTCAAGTCCTTCTTTCATAGCTTTAGGATTTGAGAAGTACCACTTACTTCCTGGTTTTTGGTTCTGCTCCGCGTATGTTTGTTGAAGTTTACGCATTTGTTCTGCACGAAGCGCCTCCTTTTCCTTGCGCTCTTTTTCCTCTTTCTGAATCTGCTTAATAACGTCTTTTACAAACTTTTCACGGTCCTTTTCACTCATTAACGCTATTTTCTGAACACTGTCTTCGTATGCCACTATATCAATGTTCCTTACCAAGCTTGCTAACTTATCCGCTTTGTTTTTGATGACCTCGGCATTGAAGTAAGTTTCAGGAATTACCTGTGCTGAACTGTCATAATAACGTTGTGCATAAACATAATTCTTCTCTTCATAAGATAAGTCTCCAAGCTTTTCATAACTCACCCCTTTTTGGCGTGGATTGTTCAATGAGTAAAAAACTGATCGGGAGAGATAATATTTAGCCTTCTCTCTCTCTTGTCGATTTAATTCAACCCGAGACATAGCAAAGTAAATCTGATCCCTAAACTCTAAGTAACGTTCTTCCTTTGCTAACTTCTGTAACTCCTTAATCATTTCATCATTGTCGAGGTTACTGACAACAGAACGATTTATTTTAGCATTAAAACTCATCTCGAATGGAGCGTTCTTTTGAATACTAACTGTATAAAACTCTCGTGCTTTTGAATCTCCTTGTTCCTGATAAAGCTGTCCTAAGATAAAACTTAAACGGGCCTTATCTTCCTTTTTTCGAGCTTTAGAAAGCGCAATTTCAAGCTGCTCAATTGCAGTTTTGTGATCATCTGTAGCCAAGGCCAACATCGCTTTCACTTTTGCCTTTTCAAAATCAAAGCCCTTAGGCAATTCTGGTGCCTTATCTTCTTCACTTGATTTTTTTGACTTTATTTTTGATTTCCTTTTAGGTTTCGACCCACTGTCTTCTTCTAATTCTCGAACGAGCGTTTGACGCTGCTCAATCTTTTGTAAAGTACGTGTAGCTTCAGTCAATTTACCCATCTGAATTAAGGTTTTTACTTCCCACAATTGTCCAGCATAAGTACTTGGACGATTCAGATAAAACTTTCTTACGTATTCGAAAGTAGTCAATGCTTTATCGTAATCTTTTCTAATGTAATTGGCAAAACCAATCATCATCCAATTCTGATCTATCCAATTGGCATGTTCTGATTTCTTTTGAGATGGCTTAGAGGCAGTAGGCATACTGTGTTTAGAAATTACAGTCTGACATTTGGAAATAGCAGTATCTACAATAGGATAAAAATCCACAACATCTTCTTCACTTGGATACAATTCGATAGGTAAAATCTCATTATAATCCTCCCTTGCCCTAAAGCGGTATTCGTCTAAGCCAATTCGAATGAGCTCTTTGGCATTAAAATACCCATTGTATTTTGCAGTCGTACTGTGATACGTTCTGTTTATAAAGGTATTTTTCTCTGTCGAACAAGCACCAACGATTAGGATAAGTGCGAATAGCACTACCAAAGTCCCAAAAGTTGCTCGATTGTTGTATTTTTTTATCATAAAATTGTTCTACTCCGAAGTAATAAACTCAAAACCCACAAAAATATTATTAAAATCCGATATTTATTTCATAAATGAAAAAAAGCCAGAGTTTTCCCTGGCTTTATAATTTATCTTATCCTCAAATTATTCACATTCTTTTTTCAACTCGGTTGAGAAAGAAATCGTAACATCTGGCCATAACTTAGATTCTGTATCTCCATTGGCAAAATCAGTATGTAACTCCTTACATTCCTCATTCAAGGCATCAATTCCAGCTTGCCCATCCCAGTTTAACACATCAATTTCA
>Ga0079223_10000431_pt1 | contig 21208 bp, 22 predicted proteins | sample Stecom2011_FD_75072 | JGI IMG/M metagenome (GOLD analysis project Ga0079223, IMG submission 75072) | Agricultural soil microbial communities from Utah to study Nitrogen management - Steer compost 2011 | ecosystem: Environmental > Terrestrial > Soil > Agricultural land | place: USA: Utah...
AAAAATGTTAATTCTTCATTACTAAATTTAAACGGGTATTTAGAAAGTGAGGATAAAGGTCGTGTGGTGAGTATTCATGATACTCGTGGAATTATTTCTGGATTGGTGGATATAGAGACTTCTAATGTTGGGAATGTTATAAACGAGGAGAATAAAATAAAACTTATAAATGTCTCTGCGAATAGTGTTGATGATGTGGATATTTCAGAAAATAAGACGGCACCTTTTGGGTTTTTAAGTTATAAACCAATAGATATAAACACGGTTGCTTCTTTAAGGGTGTCGATGGTTGGTAAATCGAAGGAGTATAATGTAGATGAGTTAAATATAACTCATGGTTTAGATTATACTATTGAGTCAAATTACAAGGATAAAAAATTATATAAAGAATTGAGGTATGATGGTCATCAGATTTTCGATGGACGGTTTTTAGTAAATCAGTCTTCAGGTGGTTTCATAGAGGATGAGTTTTACGGTGCTGGGGTATTGAATAAGATTTTAGAGTTTGAAAATACTTTTATTCCAAACGGTAATTTATGTTATTATAATTCAAAAAGTTCTTTAAACGGAGTTTTGCCTTATGGAAAAGTGAGTACTGATGGTGTTTTTGGTTCTCATACTACTTTTGTTCCGAGTTTTGAAAATGTTCATTATAGAAATTTAGGAATTGGATATGATGGTGATAATAAGTCAAAATTATTAGGTCAGGAATTCTTTGGGAATCATTTTTCTCCAAATGTTAAAGAGAGTTTAGATTATACCATTCCTACTCGGTTTTACATGATTAAAAAAGACAGCATTTCTGGTTTTGGTATTTCAGGACTTGAGGTATCTGGTCATGTTGTTTTAGATTATGGCGGTGATATTAAAAACTCTTTAATGAATTCGAATATTTTCAATAAATCCTCTTTTCAGCATGTGGAAGATAGGTATTTTTACTATAGTTACAATTCGGTTGAGACTGCTGTGGATAATTTTATTTTAGAGCAGACAGTTTTCTTTTTTGGTAATCCTTTAAATATGGGTTATTATATAAACACTAGAGATAGAAGTTTAACTTTTGGGGATTCTTTGACTCCTTCGATAATTCGTGAGAATTTAATGACTAATGAAACTTTTACTTCAAAAACAATAAAATCGGAAGAGGGTGATGGGGAGTTTGATGGTGTTTTGGTTGTTGATTCTTCTGATAGAACTGTTATGTTTATAGATAACACTGAAGGTGCTTATTTTGATTATAGTACATTAAAATATAATTTTACGGACGACCATTTATTGGGGGTTTCGAGTGATATATAAAAAACCTTTAAGAAAATTTATATTTCCATCGTTTATTTATTCTTTAGGGGTAAATAAGATAAAAGTTTCTGAGAGTAGTCGGTTTAGGATTTTCTTTTTAGATGAGAAGTTGAGTGAAGATGCTGTTGAATTGAATGATAGATTATTAAATAAGATAATAAATGATGAAGAGCGGATATATTTAAATAAAATAAAGTTTAACTCTGTGAATAAAGATACTGAGGAGATGTCTACTATGACGGTTGAGCGTTTATTGAATATTTCTGTTAAAAGTATTTTATTTACTGATGATGAGCGTTTACGGAAGTCTTTTATTGTTGATGATATAGATTACAAACAAAATTTAAACCGAGAAATTAAGAATGATGATTATTTTACAAATGAATATGGGTTAACTGATGATTATGATTCGAGTAAATATTCTTCTTTAGGAATTCCTGAGGTTTATTTAAAGGAGAATAGAATATTTTTAGAGACGGAGGAGTTTACATTAAAAGAATCAAAGAGTGATATATTTACTCGCCGTGGGATGATTGGTTTTATTATATTATTAGAAGACACTCCAGTTGTGTATTATGAGTTTCCTGAGTTTTTATACCCAAGGTCTAATTATATAAAGATTGAGTGGAATACTAATGGTTTTTTGGAGGTTGAGTAGTTATGCCAGATGAAAAGTATCCTTGGTTGTGTGGTACGCTTTCAGATTACCAGACATTTTGTTCTTCTGAGCACAGTCATTTTATTTCTGAAGAGGAAATAGATACTTTTGGTTCTGTGACTGATGTTGCTCTTTCAAATTATGGTTTACGATTTGTTTATTATAAGGTAAAATTGGATTTAAACCGTGATGTTTTATATGGTGAAGACCAGTTGGGGATTGTGGAGCGTGCTTTTAATATTATTGGTTATATGGAATCACTGCCACCAAATGTTCGAAGTTACCACATGTCTGGAATAGTTGGAGAGGATATTTTGCAGGTTTATATTTCCAGACCGTCTTTTAATTATTGGAGTACTTATGGTGGTTCGGATAGAAACACTCCTCAGGTCTTTGAGAGCATGATTCCGTCTATAGGTGATATTTTATATTTAATGGCAAACAATACTTTTTATGAAATTTACGATGTAAAATATTATGATAAACCGTTTGGTTTACAGTCTCACACTTATTCTTTGACGATGCGAGTTTATAAGGATACTAAATTATCTATAGACAATAAAAACGAGACTTTATCAAACAAGGAAGATAAAATATATACAGTTGTGAGCGGTTCTTTGGAGGATCAATATGAGATAAAAGACACATTATCAAATGAGGAGATTTTCTCAAAAGAGGGTTCGGAGATTTTACTGAATAATGAAGATGATGGAAGTATAAAATACAATCCAAACAGAAATTTCCTAAAATGATACAATTAAGTATTCTTTTTGGTGAAAAGTTTATTATATTTACAGTACAATAAAAAACAAAAATGAAATTTACATCTCTCTTATTGTGACGAGAGAAATTGGTCTTATAAATAACATGTGTTTTTGGTAACAAGAACAATAAAAGAAAAAATACAAATTGGAGGATATAAATGTCTGAAGAAAATTACAGTAGATTACAATTAATTGATAACTACGATTTGGTTAATAGTAATGATTTGGTTATGACTACCATTCGTGGTTTGAAGCATTATTTAATTGAAAAAGTGGATAAAGTAACAAACTTCAAAAATCCAAACAAGCTACCAAAAGGGAAGGAGTTAAATGAAATCACTTCAAATGAAAAAACTTCTAAAGTTTTAGACGATGTTGTTGCACATTGGAAAGAAGAAGCATACCGAGAAGGTTATTTAACTGCTTTGAAGGAAATTCAAGGAGTTTTAATTAAAACTGGACTTTAATGATTAATAAACAAGAAACACATCAAACAGAGAGGTTAATGATGGGTGAATATGTAATAACTAAAATCAAACAGGAGTTGGATACAATTCCAAATTTGATAGAAAACCACATGCACATGATTGATACTTTAGACAAATATTTTAGGAGTTTAGTTCCTGAAGAGGATTTGGTTAAAGTATTTAATTCGAAGAAATCAAACCACATTTTCTTAAAACTAGCTTTAAGTGAAAGTTTTACGATAAAAAAGGAAGAGAGTTTTGAGGGGTTATTTTCAAATATTTCTCTTCTTGAGTTATTAAAAAGAAAAAACAAAAAAGATAGTGATGTGTTTACAAATTTTAATAAATTTGTTGTGATGTATGAGCGTTCTTTAACAAAGGATGAGGATTTTCTTGCTCTATTGCCTGATGAAGTGAAGTCTGATATACCTTTTGATTTTTATTCAAAAGAATTAGATAGGGAGTCGTCGGAGATAATAGAAGCTTATGAGAGTTCTTTGTGAGTTTTACAAACAAATTTTCTACATGCAATGTTTCGAGCATGTGGGATGTACCTGACACGAGTGTGGAGGTATATATAACAAAAATCGAAACGATGGAATACATTATATGGTTCCAAAGGAGAAAAAAATGACAAATAGATATCATGAAAACTTAGTTGATGCTTTTTTTGATGGTATGGGAATAAACAATATTTTCGAGGCATTCACAAATCCACCTAAGAGTCATTTTGTGGAGGTATCTAAAATCAAAACAGATATCACGAAGGAAGACAGGGAGTGTTTAGCTGGTGTTCCTGCGAACATTTATTATTCCAATACTGGTTCTAAAGTGATTGAGGTTGCGATTGCTGGAAAGAGTAGGGAGAATGTTTCTTTAACTAGTTCCGCAGTTGGAGGTCGTACCTTTCTTTTGTTTGATATTGGTCAAACTGAGTCTGAACAAGAGGAGTTGGAAACACAAGACAAAGAAACTAAAGAAGACCGTACTTACACGGTGACTAACATTAAGGGGATTGGAAAATTAACATTTAGAGTTCCTGTTAATCAGGGGTTGGATGTTAAAAACTTAAAGGCGACAGTTAAAAACGGTCTATTGCGAGTTGAGATTCCAGCGTCGGAAGAAGTTAAACCGATTAATTTTGACATTGGTTAAATATTATTGTTATAAAATAAAAATTATGGTTTGAGATGAATATTTATTCATCTCAAACCGTTTTCAATTATATTGAAATAAAAACAAATTTTACAAGGAAAATAATTAATTATGAAATTGCAAAAAATTAAAATTTCAAAAGCGGGATTACATTCATCTTTTTTATATTTTAACAAGGTGTTAATTGAGGAAGGTGTGAGTGCTTTATATTCAAAGTTTATTTTTGAAAACTTCTATCTTTTGAAGGATAAGTTTTTAGAAATTGATTCTGAGATTAAGTCATTGAAAAATGAGAATAAGACACATCCAGATTTCTTGGAATATTTGAAAAAGCGTGAAGCGATTATTCCAATTGGAACGAATGGTGAAGATGTTACTCACGAGCAAATTGGAGCAATTCGAATGTTGGAGAAGGAGTATGAGTCCATTATTTCTTCTGTTGCGAGAAAGGAAAAAGAGAATATTGAGAAATTTGAGGAAATTGTAGAGGTTGAGGTATATGTTTTAGATTTGGAAGAATTTATAAATACAGCACCACCTACAATTGTTGGAAATTTTTCTACGGATAAGTGGAAAGAATCCACAAAGGGTTAAATGTTCAATTTTAAGTAAAATTATTCATCTTTTGGTGGATAATTTTACTATATTTCTTTTTATAAAAGTTATTGTGAGGTTTTAATGAGTCTTTCTGAATTTGTAACTTGGAAGTTTAGGAATCTTGAGGGCAAACACGAGGGATTTCGTAGTTATGAGTTATTTACCACGAAGATAGAGCGTGCTGGTAAGACTTATTATATAAACTATAGAGTAAAGGAAGAACTATGTGATATTATATCAGAAGATGATGAATTATTTACAAAAATAGAAAATTTACCTTTTAATAGGTTAGAGGAAACCTTAAGAGGAATGGGATTTTTAGTTGAGAGGAATGTTAATAGGCACAAGTCCACCTATATAAAATTCATTCCTAAATTTGAGAGAAACGATTAGGTAGTTGATTAACATTTTGGAGTTTAATTAATGGTTAATAAGAAAACTTATAAACACATTGTTTATAATAGACGGTCGGGTGATATATTAGTTCGTTTTGTTGGAAGTGATAAGTTTGAGAAGATAGAGTTTGAGAATTTTTGTTATATAGAGGATAAGTCAAAGCAATCGGATATAAAGGATATTCATGGTGTTCCTATGGTTCGCATGTCTCCGATGCCGTCCTCTGAGTTTCTAAAGAATTTAAAATCTAATGGAATTTCTGTTGCAGAGAGTGACTTGAATCCTGTGGTTAAGTGGAGTCAGGAATATTATGGGAATCAGGACTTAAACTCTTCAGTCAATGATTTCAGGATTGGTATTTTTGATATTGAGGTAGCTGTTGGGTATAGGTATCAGAAAGACCACTCAATTCGTGTTCGTGATAACTCTGGAAACTTTAGGAGTGTGACTTTAGAGCAGTTATTTACTGTTAAGAATTATAAAGAGATAAATGTTTACGATGAGTTATCACAGTCTGAGGTTAAGTTTAAAAATAGTTGTTATGCTGAGACTTCTATATTCCCAAAACCTGAATTGGCGGAGTTTCCAATAAACCTTATAACTTTTTATGATACTTTTGAGAAGGAGACTTATACTTGGGGATTTAATTTGGAAGTTTCTGAGGATGATATTATTAAAAACTATAAAAACTTTTCTTCTGAGATAGAGATGTTAGAGGATTGGTTAAATTGGTTCAATAAAAGAAATTTTGATATTATAACTGGTTGGAATAGTGTTTTGTTTGACTTGCCTTATATAGTGAATCGAATAAGGAACATTGTGGAAGAATCTCGAGTGGAAACCTTTTTGAAGAAACTTTCTCCTTTAGGTTCTCTTCCTTTCAAGCGGTCTATTGTTGATAAAAAGACAAAGATTTTATTAGGTGAGTCTTACGATATTACTGGATTGGTTCATTTAGATTACATGGATTTATATAAGTCTTTTGCACCACATGAACCATTGCCTTCTTATTCTTTGCAGTATGTTTCTCAATATGTATTGGGCGAGGGGAAGTTAGAGTACGAGGGTACTTTAAATACTTTGTGGAGAAAAGACCCTTTGACTTTTGTGCAGTATAATGTGATTGATGTTGTTAGGTTGGTTGAGATTGAGCAAAAGACACAGATATTCCCATTAGTGATTGAGTATGCTCATGAGAGTTTAGTGACCATGGATAGGGTTTATTATAAGGTTCCTACTACTGAGGGTGTTATATTAAAATACATTCATGAGAACAATATGGTTATGAATGATAGGATTTCTGATGACGATTTTGATTGGTGGCGTGAAGAGGGATTTTATAAAGTCACCAAAGACAATGGTGAAATATATTATCAAAATTGTAACTGGGAGGATGGTGAGTTTGAGTTTAAAAATTTTGGAGTTAAGGCAGGGTATTGTTATGATTATGCTGGTCGCTTTGATGATTGTTTAAGTTTTGATATTACTTCGAGTTATCCTCATCACATTATGCAGTTTAATATAAGTCCTGAGGTGAAGGTTAAAAAACCTACGAAGGAGATGGTTGAGAGTGGTGAGGTTATATTAAGTGATGTGAATGGTGTTGGTTTTAAGAACACTTCGACGGCGATATTGCCTAATATAGTTGAGAAGATATTTGAGGAGCGTAAGTATTGGAGAACCAAAGCAAAAAAGGCATTAGCTGAGGGAGACATGGAGAACTTTTTAATTTACAATAACAAACAGAACTCAAAGAAACTCAGGAGTAATAGTGTTTTTGGTGTTTGTTTAACTAAGTCTTTTCATTTGTATGACATTGATTGTGCGAGGGCAATTACTCGTTGTGCTCGTGTGACTTTGCGTGATTATTTGATGTTTTATTCAAATTCTTATTATAAGACTTTTGGGTTTTTGAATTCTGTTGCAAAGAAGTATAATTTATCTATACCAGAAGACACTCCACCAATTGAAATAAAAAACAGGGATGTGATGACTGTTCATGCTGATACTGACTCTTTATATGTTTGTGTGCATGAGGTTAAGGAATTCTTAAAAAGTAAGGGTGTGTCTATTGAGACGGAGGATGAGCACAGATTATTTTACAAAAAAACAGAGGAAGTTTTACAGAACTTTTTCAATAGGGTTTTAGAACTTCGTGCTCAGCATTCTGGTGTTGTTAGAAATAGAATTAATTTCTCTAGAGAGAATGTTTTTACAAACATGTTCTGTGTTGCCAAGAAGTTATATTTTGGAAATGTTGTGGATTCGGAGGGTAAGGTATTTCCTTTTTCAAAACCTAAGCACAAAATTATGGGAGTACCAATTAAGCGTTCGGATATGCCTGACTTCTGCAAGGTTCGTGCAGAGGAGTTGGCGTTTGATATTTGTGCTGGTCAGAATTACTCGGATTCTCGAGATTATGTTATTGAAACTTTTAGATTATTTGAGGAGGCAGGTGTTGATGCTGTGTCTGGTGCCAAGTCAATCTCTGAGTATACAAAATATATAAAGAATCCTATAGAGCATTATGTTAAGAATGGTTTATATTTTGAAAAAGGACAAACATTTAATGCTAAGTGCTCTCTTGCTTGGAATTATTTAATTGCGAAGCATGATTTACCTTATGAACCTATTGAGAATGGAAATAGGTTTAATTACATTTATATAAAACCACAAAATTTATATAATTTAGAGGCAGTTGCTTTTGTTGGTCAGTATCCCAAAGAGTTCGAAGAAATGTTTGAGGTTGATTATGAGGTTATGTTCAGAAAGACTTTTGTTCCATTATTTGAGAAGATATTTTTAATTAGTGGTTGGATTGGTGAGAAAGAGAAACTGGACATTCTCTCAGGTGGTTTAGAGGATTTCTTTAAGTAGGAAATTTTTCAAAAGGAGAAAATTATGAAAGTTATAATGTTAGATGATTATTCGCAGACAAATGCAAACAAGTTCATTCATTTAATAACTGAGGATAAGTTATTATCAAATGATGAGTTAACCAAGGGGTTAAAACTTCACAATGTTAAAATTGAGAGAGTTGAAACAATAAATGGAGAGAAAGTTTATTATATTAAAGAGAGTAAAAGCAATTTATTGTTGGGATAAAAAACTTATAAAATCTTAATCAATCACACTTGGTTTTTGGTAATATTATGCTATATTTTGTGGTATAATAAGGGTTATAAAACAATTTTCATTAAATTAGGAGTTATATTATATGGCAAAGCAGGTTAAACGGAATCCTCTAGTGGATAAGTTGCGGAAGGATAAAAAATTATTAGACTTAATGCATGTTGAGAGTGTTGAAGAGCATTTGAGTTTAAACTCTGGAATTATTAATTTGTTATTTTCTGGAAAGATAACTGGTGGAATAAAAAAAGGAAAAATAAGTACAATCGCAGCTGACTCTTCTTGGGGTAAGTCTTTAATTGGATTAAATGCTTTAGTCTCGGCATACAAATCTGGTATGACTTGTGTTGTGATTGATACTGAGAATGCTTTTAATAAAGAATTAGCGACTGAGTTGGGGGTTGATGTAGATAATATTTTAATTTATGAGACTTCAATTATTCCTGAGATTCAAAAAATCTTCGCTCTTATTAATGCTGAGTTTAAAAACAAAAAAGAGCGTAAGGAAGTATTCTTCTTAATTGACTCTTGGGGAACTATAGTTGAGACACAGGTTTTGGATAAAGCGGAGGAAGGGAGTTCAGCAGTTAACATGCAGAGTGCCAAGTTTAAAAACGCTTTAGCAAATTTAATTAATGCTTATGGAAATACTACTTTAGTTGTTAACCATGTTTATGATAATATTGGAGTGATGTTTGGAGAGAAGTATGTAATTCCAGGTGGAAAGCGTTTGCGATTTAATAGTGATTCGATTGTGTTGTGCTCCTCTGCTTCAAAAGCAAAAGACAAGAGTGGAAATATTATTGGAAAAATAATTACGGCATCTATTAATAAAAGCAGAAGTGCAAAAGAATTCCAGAAGGCAAAGTTCTTAATTGAACACAATGGTGGAATTAATCCATTCTTTGGTTTATTAGAGGACTCGGTTGAGAGTGGGGTTGTTGTAAAGACTAAAAATGCACACTTTGCGAGGGTAGACCATGATATAGACAAAGAAACTGGTGAGGTTTTAACTCATTGGCATGAGCGTGATTTATATTGTGCTAAGTTTTGGATTCCTTTATATAAAAGTAAAAAGTTTAATGATTTTTTAGAAGCAAAGTATGCTTATTTTGAAACGGAGTTAACTGCTGTCTCGGATAATATCATGGAATTATTAGAGGTTGATGAGAGTGAGTTGTCTTCGGTGAGTTGTTATCATACAAAGAAAAAACTAAGTGAAAAAGATTCTGTTATTGAGGAAGAAGATGATGAAGAATAAAAATTATTTATTGGAAATTGAACTTGAATCGATGGATAATTTTAAGAATATCAATTCTTTACCTTGCTCTTACCCACGATTTAATTATGATGTGAAAAATAATGAGGTCATTCGTGGTATTTATAAGAAATTTTCTGATTTAAGTGAAAAGTTGGAATTTGAGCAAACTGAGATTTCTTCACAAAATGAATATTATCATTTATATGAGGAAAAGATTTCTTTAAATCCTTATATGCCTTATATTTATACCTATTTTGATATTTTTAATATTGAAGAAAGAATCTCAGAAGATATGGTACGGACGATTAAAGAAGCTAGACAAATGGTTAAAGAGTTTGTTGGTAGAAACGGTGCTGAGGAGATATTGGAAGAGATATTTTCAAAAAACAATATAAGTGATATTAAAGAATCTACTTTATATAAAGGGGAATTTTTTAACCAAAGACAAAGAACTGATATAAGATTTCAGTTGGAAAACAAATATGAGAATAATTCTTATTTGAAGGGTGACTCGTATAAATTAAATCTATACATTCGTTTTAATGATTCTGTTTCTTTAGAAGATTTAACTTTTGATTTTATATTTATGAGTTATTTATATCAGGTTGTTTTTGTTAATTTACTTAAACAGAATAAATTTGATTATATTGAGACAAACATTGAAAAATTTGTTAAAACTCCAGATTATGATACTAAAAGATTATATGTTGGAGAAGTGATAGTAAGTTATTCAGACTTAACTATAGGTGTTGAGAGTGCTAATCTTGCGAGGTTTAATTTGAATGGATGATAAAACTTTGGAATTTGAAAAAATTATTATAAAGGTTTTGTTTGTTGATGAGGATATGCGTAGTAAAATTATTCCAAATATAAAAGTGGAATGGTTTATGAATATAGATATTCGGGAGATAGTGAATGTTATAATAAGTTTTGTAGAAAAATACGGTCAGATGCCAAATGTTATTGAGATGGGTAGATTGATAAAGGATGAGGACACTTCTAAAGTTTTGAAGGAGTGTTTAATGATACCTGATGAGGATATTCGTACTCAATTTATCTTAGAAGAGATAGAGGAATTTGTAAAAAGGCGTTTAGTTTTCAATGTTGCTCAGAGTGCTTACAATTACTCTTCGAAGCACAATTCTAAAAAACCCAATGGTTCTTTTGCGGATTTGATGTCTGATGCTGAGTCTTTTTCTTTTGATACTAATGTTGGGTTTGACTTTTTTGAGGAACCAAGTCGTTTATATCATGATGCGAATGTAAACGAGAAGATTATTAAGTGTGGATTAAAAAACATTAATGATTTAATTGGTGGTGGTTTTCATGAGAAGTCTTTAAACTTATTTTTGGCGAGTACTAATATTGGTAAGACATTGATTATGTGTTCTTTTGCTACTGACTTTATTTTAAGTAATTATAATGTTTTATATGTAACTTTTGAAGACCCAGAGAATAAAATTGCCACTCGTGTTGCTCAGAATATGTTTGATGTTACTCAGTCACAGTTGAAGCAGATGTCTGAGAAGGAGTTTCAGAAGGCATTTGACCAGACTCGGTCTAAGATAAAAGATAATCGTTTTATAATTAAAGAATTTCCTGAGGGTACTATAAATGCCACTGCTTTGAAGAGTTTAATAAAGGAGTTAAAAGACAAGCGTGATTTTATTCCTGATGTTTTGATTATTGACTATATAGGTTGTATGATTCCGAATGGAAAATATAATTCTAATTTGAATTCAAATACTACTTTACAGTTAATTTCTTTACAGGTTCGTGCTTTGGCGATGGAGTTGTCTATGCCTATAATTTCTGGATTGCAGACAAACCGTGGTGGTTATGGTCAGTCTCACATTGGTTTAGACCAAGTTGCTGACTCTTATAGTTCTACCACCAAGGCGGATGCAATTTTTGGAATAACTCAGACTGAGGAGTGTCAGAGTGAAAACTTTTATTTTGTTCAGTTATTAAAGACTCGATATGGCAATCAGCGTAATAAAAAAATCATGATAGGAGTTGATATTGAGAAACAGCGTATTTATGATATTGACCAAAATGAACATGAAGTGAATAAGAGTAATGTTTTTGATAGTAGGGCAATGGCGACAATAAGTGCAAATAATGATGATAATGATGATGATGGATTTAATGCAGATGATTTTGGGTTTGATTTTATTTAGTGAGGTGAAACATGAGTAATTTTTTTGATGGATTAAATAGTAATTATGGTGATAGGAAGGAATTCGAGGCATTAATAGAGAAGTCTTCTTTTTATAACTTAATGAAAAAGCATGGTTTTGACTTTGAGGAGGTTGAGGATGACTTGTCTGTTTCTCGAATTGCCAAACTTCCAAAATGTTTAATTCCAGTTGTGAATAATGATATAGAGGAATTTCATTATTTTAACTCGACATTGGCGAAGTTACATCGAGACCGAGTTATAAGTATTTTGGATGTTGTTTTATATTTAGTTAATGACTTTTTTGAACCGTCAATAGTTTTGCGATGTTTAGATGAGGTTAATTTTTACTTATTGAAGAATGAGATGCAAAGTCGTTATAAAATAGGTATAGAGGAAAACGAACTTACGGAGTTTTTACAAAATGGTAGTGACTAATTCACAATTATCTAATTTCTGGAAGGAGTTGATGTTATTGTTATATCCAAAGAAAGACAAAAAATTAAACATTCCAGTTTTTAATAAAAGCAATTTGAAGAAATTTCAGAAGATGAGTTTTGAAGAAATATTGAAATCTAAATTTTACAAAACTAAGAACTCATGGAGAGGGGATATACATTTTACAAAACTAGCGAATGAGATATCTTCTGGGAGGATAGATTTTTACAATTGGGTTTATATAGTAATTGGTGAATATTGTAAAAAGCAGAAAAAGAAGAAGATGGACTTAATTAATCCACAAATTATAGAAAAAATTTCTATATTATATACAGTTGAAGGGATAAACAAACAGAGAGAGATGTTTAATGAGTTAATAGAAACAGAAAAAAGTAAAAATGACCATTTTATGCAATATTCGGAGAATGCTTTTGATTTGTATAAATTAGACTTCGAGCAGAAGAATAAATTATATGAATGGGTGAGGTCGAGTTATATAAATTATTATTTTTACTTAGAGGCAATGGATGTGGAATTTACAATAGATGAGACAAAGTGTTCTCAAGAGGTTTATAGGTTTATAAAAATTATGCAAATAGTAAAAAAGAATATAAAGAAACAAAATATCATTAAATTAACAAAACAAAAAACACAAGGAGTTAAATAATGCCAATTAAAAGAAACATCGATTCGTACTTCGATATCATCGCACCAAATAAAAACCAAGAAGAGACTAAGTTTAAAAAGAAATCTTATGCAGTTGAGAAGTCTTTCAAACCAGTTTATAAAGATGGGCAGTTTGAGGTTGTGTTGCGTTTCCTTCCATCTTGCAAGGAGGAGTTCAGACCTTTTGTAGAAAATAGAAGTCACTTCATTAGAGGCAAGTCTACTTCTGGGGAGTTTAAAGTGTTCCCAGTAAATTGTCTTAGTAAGTATGGAAAACCTTGTCCAATTTGTGACTACAATCGCGAGGTTTTTAAGAAGGTTGGAAAGATTGATTATAGAAACCACAGTTTAGGAAAAGCGAATAAAAAATATATTTCAAATGTATTAGTTGTTAGAAATGATAATGCACCAGATACTGAAGGTCAAATTTTCAGATTTGAATTTGGGATAATGTTTCACAATTTAATTTCAAATATTATGAGCAATCGTGAAGATTTGGAATTGGGTACTATAAAAGGAATTAATCCATTTGATTATATTGATGGTGCTAATTTTATTTTTAAGGGTTCGAAGGAATCGAACGATGCTATTCCAAATTATAAAGAATCTTCTTTTGGAATTCAGCGTCGAATCAATCACTGGAATAGAGACCTTAAAAAGTATGTAGAATATACTGATGAGGAAATTGAGGAGATTGATAATAACCTCTTGACTTTAGAAGAGTGGGATATTAAGGAAGAGGATGTTAGTACCTATGAGCAGGTTTTGGAATCTTACGAGAAGATTTTTGGAAAGTCTTTATTTGGTGGGGTGACTGTGTCGCCTGCTACGAATGAAAGTCCTTTAAATCCTTTTAATGATAATAAGACTTCAACACCAAAGCGGACTACTATAAACGAGCGTACTGATATTAATGAGGTTTCGTCTACAAAAGCGGAGAAGAAGGTTAAAGAACCAAAGCAAGTGGATGATATAGATTCCTTATTTGCAAACCTTTCCAAATAAAAAAAACAATTAAAAAGGTGGGGAATCGCTCCACCTTTATTTTTAATTTTAGGGAGTTTTATGATTAATTTTAATGATGAGAATTTAAGAGTTTTGAATATAACACACTGGGATTTGGATGGTGTAGTTAGTTCTATTATTTTGAAAAACTTTTACAAAGATGTGATGGTAGAATCGGTAACTCACAGTCGCAATGATTATATAGGTAGAGTTAAAGAAAAACTTGATGAGTTTGATGTCATTATTTTCACTGATTTTACTCCTGAGAGTTTTAAACCTTTTGAGGAGATGGGTAAACCGTTTATGGTTCTTGACCATCATGAGAGTGCTTTAAAGTTCAAAAATTTAGAAAAGAATATTATTATTGACACAAGAAACTCGGCATCTAAGTTAGTTTATAGGTGGTATAATTCTTTAGGGAAGAAGGATATTTCTCACCTTGAGGAATTAGTTGAGTTAACAAACGATTATGACATGTGGATTATGGAAGACAAGCGTTGTTTGATGTTTAATAATTTATTTTGGTTATTTGGGTTTGAGTGGTTCTCTTGGCGTTTCTTAAATGGTAATTTAAAGTTCTATGATGAGGAAATTGAGTACTTAGAGCATCATAAAAAAAGTTTTAAGGACTATTATGATAATCTTTCGATTGTTGAATTGCCGATGAATGGTGTTATGTATAAGTCTTACAAATATAGCAGTGAGATTAATATTTTATTAGGTCAGGAGTATGATTATATAATTATTTTAGGCGACTCCAATTATTCTTTAAGCATTCGTTCGATGACCGATGAGATTGACTTAGTTAAGGTTACGGAGATGTTTGGTCGTGGTGGTGGTCACAAGTCTTCTGCTGGTGTACCTTATAAAAATGAAAGTGCGAATGAGGTTGTGAAGGGGATATTGAAGGTTATAAATAATTTAAAAGAAGAGGGATAGAAAAATTATGAATTCTCGGGAGTTTATTTCTTCTGTACCTTTGGTTACGATTGACTCTCAGTATGACAATATAATGAAGGTTCGGAAGATGGATAAAGAAACGAATGATTTGTTTTATAAAATAATCAAAGAACCTTTAATAGTTGAGGATAAGAACTTAATTCCTCAATGGAAGTTTTGTAGTGTTGTTGAAGGAAAAGAGAAGCGTCGGAGTGAAAATATTTTAAACACTGATGTTTTGTTATTGGACTTTGATGATAGCAGATATAATCGTGATAATTTTGAGAAAATGTTTTCTGAATATAGATTTATAATTCATACTAGTCATTCTTATGATGGTACAAACACAAAGTTTAGGGTTATATTACCTTTACATGATGTTTATTCTTTTGAGAAGATGTTTGGCAAGTGTTATGATAAGTCTTTTTCTGCTTATGATATTTTATTAAATTATTTCCAATATTTAGATTCTGCTTCATTAGTTCGAGCACAGTTTTTCAAGATGCCAGCAATTCGTTCCGTTGGTGCTCCTTATTATTATAAAATAAATGATACTGACAAATTGTTTAGTTTGTATGAAATTGAAGGATTTTCTTTTGCTTATTCTTTAGGTTTAGAAAAACAAAAAGAGTTCAATAAAAAGCGAGAGATGAGATATAAGAAAAAATATAGTGGTGTTGATTTAACCAAAGCGAAGGAATATATTTCTCGTGAGTCTGAGAAACTTTTGGAAGGTGAGCGTCACTTAGGTATATTTGGTCTTGCATGTTGGTTTAAGAAACTGGGTGGAACATTTAGTGAATTTCAGAGTATCACAAATCCAAGCTGGTCTGATTCTAAATTCAGGAGACAGTTGAAACGATTGGAGAATGAGTGGTATAGTTTAAAGTAACTCGAATTTGACTCGAAATATGACTCCTTATAAATATAGTATAAGGAGTTTTTTTATGTTGAAGATTGCTGGATTGGACTTGTCTATTAATTCGTCTGGGGTGACTGTTTGTAATTTAGATAAAGAGTTTAATATTATTGATGTTAATTCGTTTGGGTTTACTCAGGTTAAGAAGAATGAGAGGTCAAACATTATTCACTTTAAAAACAAAGATTTTTCAAATGAGTATGAGAAATATACTTTTATGATTAACCACATTATGGAGTGGACAAAAGACTGTGAATATGTTGCTGTTGAGGATTATGCTTTTGGTGCTCAGAATAGCATGATATTTAATATAGCTGAGAATAGTGGTTTGATAAAATTTCATTTATTAAAAGCAGGAGCGAAGTTGAGACTTTATACTCCCAAGAGTGTTAAGAAATATTTTTCAGCTTATGGTTTAAGTGATAAGGTTGGGATGTACAATGCGTATAACAATTATAAGGGTTTAAAGTTTGATATTAGTGACTTACCTATAGTTGATAATGGTCGTGGTGTTTCTCCCACAAGTGATATTATAGATTCTTTTGCGATTTGTGATATGTTAAGTACTGAGTTAAAAATAAGAAACAAAAAAATAGAATTGGGAGAATTGGATAAGCACATTCAGGAGTGCTTCACAGCATCCTCAAAAACAAACAAACAGGGTGTTTTGGGGATTGAATTTATAATAAACGGTACAAAGTGCGAGTGTTAATTTAAAGGCGGTGTGGGCGTTGTTTGCAGGTGATTATTTAAAGGGTGAATTTACACCAAAGAATCCAAATAAATGTTTAAATAAGAATGGTAAACTTCCAAATTCGAAGGATAAAATAACATTTCGTTCATCGTATGAGATGATATTTGCAAATTGGTGTGATTTAGAGGATGATGTTATTGAGTGGGGTTCTGAGGTTATTGAAATACAGTATTTTTCAAAGGTTGATAATAAGAAACATCGTTATATAACTGATTTTGTTTTTATGTCTAGAAATGCTGATGGTGGTGTTGACAAGTGGTTAGTTGAGATAAAACCAAAGTCTCAGGTGCCTGTTTTGAATGCTGTTGGAGAGATTCAGTTTCCTGAGTTACCGAAGAAAAAGCGAGTGACCAAAAAATCAATTGAGCGTTGGCAGTCTTTTTGCAATGTTTTGAAAACAAATCATGAGAAGTGGGAATCGGCGAGGGTTTGGGCAAGGAAAAATGGATATAATTTCAAAGTTATAACTGAGCAAGAGTTGGGATTAGTTGTGGGTTAAAAAATTCTTATAAATAGAATATACAAAAAAATTAGGAGAAATTAGAAAGTATGTCAAAAAGAATTTTATTATTTGAGGGTGGGAATGCTGTTGCGGAGAATGGTCAAACGGCGGATGATATTAACATACAAGACTTCTCAAAGGAGCAGTATACAAAGTTTAAAAAAGATGTTATTGAAATGTTGGTTCAGTTTGGTAAGGCATTTAAAAACTTTTCTGGTGAGGAGCTATATTCAAACGAGTTGTTAACTTCTTTTGAGTTGTTTTCTGGTTCTTCTTATGAATTCTTTCGAAGGGATAGGGATGAGTTTGTGAAGCACAAGAAGACAATGGGTGACATTGATATGCAAATTGATGGTGCTAAGAAAGAGAAAATTAGAGAATTCTTAAAAAGTTCTGTTGGTAAGAAGTTTAATGGGTTTGTGTATCAGGGTGCTCAGTTTGGTGGTGATTTTTATAATATATTTACAGTTCCAAAAGAATTCAATCCGATGGCAAAAAATATACAGATAGATTTTGAGTTTGTTGATTATGATTCTGGTCGTCCGACTGAGTTTGTGCGTTTTTCTAAAAACAGTTCTTGGGATGATATGCAGGTTGGCATCAAGGGATTGGCGAAGAATATTTTAATGAGTACTATTTATAAAGTGGTTTATGGTTCTGAGGGTGTTGTTTTTCAAAACAAAAAGGATGTACCTTCGAAGGCATTTAAGAGTTCGAAGGTACCTTCAATGACTTATGGTTTCAAGGGTTCTCGTGTTAAGTATAGACCTGTTTATGATGATAGTGGAAAGCATGTGGAGTATGAGGGTAAACCTGCGTATAGAGAGGTTCCTGTTAAGGATTCTGGTACAAACACAAACCTAGAGGAAATCTTTAAGGAGATGTTTGGTAAGTATCCAGAGGGTGATGAGATGAGGAGAATGTATAGTTATGTTGGTATTTTGAGTTTACTAAATAAATATTTAAATGAAGAAAAAAATCAAGAGATATACACTTCTTTCATGAAGTCGATTGTTAAGTTTGTAGGGGATTCTGGAGATTTGTTTGAAGCGATAAAAAGCAAATATAAAGAGATAGTTCCCACTGTTTTTGATGAGGAAGAAAACTTAACTTTTGAGAAATATATAAGGATGAATAGATATTATGCCAATTCAAATTAAGAAAATAGAGTCTACCAAGAAGGCGACACTTGGTGAAATAGTTGAGGTTCGTGATTACTGGTTTTCTGGTGATATGGAACCGATAGGTGTTTTATACGGTTGCTTTTCTCCTTTCACAGGTCGTTATGGTCATGCGAGGATGATTGAGGAGGGTAAAAAGCAGGGAATAAATAAATTTATTATATTATTTCCAAATAAAAAGGCAGTATTAGATTCTGATAGGAATATGTTTACACTTGAGCAGAAGTTAAGTATAGCAAATGCTGGTGCGAAGGACTTGGGTTATGATATTTTAGAGGCGTTTATTGGTACTGAGAATTTTTTCTTGAGTGAGTTGTTGGCATTGGCGGAGCGTTATGAAAACAATCGTATAGTGATGATTTGTGGTAATGATAGGTATAAAGAATACAAAAAATTCATGAATGACTATGATAAAAATCGAGTTCAGTTGCCTGTTGATGATAATTCGATTGGGAAGTTTGAATTGATCGGTTTACATTCTCGTGGAACTCGGAATGTGTCTGGAACTGCTGTTCGTGAGGCGATAAGAAATAATGATAAAGAGTCTTTTCTTGAGATGACTGATTATAGTGAAAAAATGTGGGATATGGTTCGTGAGTATGTTATAAAAAATGGAGTTATAACAGAGATGTTTTTGAAAAATACTCCAGATAGTTTTATGGACTTTTATAAAACTAAAAACCTTGTTAGGAAAATGTTAAGAGAAAACGGTTCTACGAAGCGTGTTGGTATAAAGCATCTTTATAATCCAAAGAATCCCATGCAAATTAAACCTTTAGAGTTTATTGATTTACTTAGTGTTATTAAAAAGTCAGGTTCGGTTTTGGAGAATGGTGTTAATTTTGAAATAACTGAAAAAATCGATGGTGCTGGTTTTAGAATGGGTATAGATGAGAATGGATTTTACATTGAGCAGTCTTATAGTGGAAGAATTTATGATACTGCTTTCTTAGCTGATAAATATACCACAGAAACTGGTGGAATGAAGCGTTTGGGTAGCGGTTGGATTCATGCTTTTGAGATTCTTCAGCGGAGTAGAAAACTTCAGACAGTTTTGCGTGATATATATGAGAAGCATGGTTCTTTTAAGGTTATTGGTGAAATTTTAATAAACAAATTAGGTTTAAGTCGTCAGCGTGGTGTTATAAAGTTTAGTGGGATAAATTATCTCACTAAAAACTTAGGAAAGGACTTGACGATTGTTGTTTTTGATATAATAGATGATTCTGGTTCTGGAATTCCAAACAAAGAGAGTTTAATAAAAACTCTTATAAAAGATGCGTCTACTCAGTCTGTTAAATTTGATGATGTTAGTATAAACTCTGAGCAAAAGATAGTATTAAACCTTCGAGGTGCTGTTCAGGAGGCGGAGGAGATTATCTCTATATTGGGTGATGCTTTAGAATCGCAGGGTTTGGGTACTATTGAGAGTATATTGAGTGATAAGTCTAGAAAGCGTGATGCTTTGGAGTTGCGTAGGTATGTTTCCTCGGAGGTTGAGCGTGCTCAGTTTGTTATAAATAAAAAGATTGAGGAAGAGTTGGGTGACTTTAAGGGTAAGTGGGGTAATGAGTACGAGGGTGTTGTTATAAAATTCTCGGATGGGTCTTTGGTTAAAATAACTTCTGAGACTTTTAAGGAACACATGCGAACCAAAGATGAAGAGTTGCAGAATTGGATTATGGGTGAGATTTAATTTACAAACGAGGGTTATTATAAAATGAAGAGAAGAAAAATCGGTTTATATGAGCGTTTCAAAACAAAAATGTCTGAGCGTTTGGGTGTTGGTCGATTGGATGAGAATCGAGGTCTTGCTTATGAGAGAGAGTTTATAGATGAATTTAATTTCTATTTAGAAACGGGAAAAGAAACTATGACGGTCTCTTCTATTTTGGATATAATAGGTCGTGAAGATAGTGTTATTGAAGTTTTAGAAGAGGGGAGTGCGAATAAAAAACGATATTTAGATATAGTGAGTGATAAAAATGTCATTGTTGGTAGTAAAGATTCCAGTGATAAATTTAACATCGGTGAAATTATAACTGATGTGACTTTAGTTTTGGAGAGTGGCAAAAGAGAGTATATTTCGTTAAAATGGGGTGGAACCGTTTCTTATATTAACTTAGGTATTCGTGGTTTGGCATCTTCTCCAATTTTATCCAAGTCTGAAGTTGAGAGTGGTTTTATTGAGTCAAAAAGAGGTCAGGATTTCCTTAAATTTCTTCACATTGATAATGAACGATATTGTGAAACCTTTAATGGATATATTCCTGTTGGTAAAAACTTAAGGGTTACAAATAAAGTTGAGTATAATTATGAAAATGTAACTTCGGAGTATCAAAATAAGGGAATTATGGACTTTTTAAACTCTGCTATTGGTCATGGATATATTTATGTACACAAAGTTGGAAGTGGTGCAAAAATTGAAGACAGACGGAGTCCAAGTAATGTTATTAAAAGTATAAACTCTGCTCATGTAAAATTTCCTCCAGTTGGTGATGCGAAGCGTATAGAAATAGAGGTTAGAACGGATAGAGAGGATGTTAAGATGATTTTTAGAAGCAAAAATGGGGATATTGTTCCTACTCACATGTTAATTGAACCTTTGCGGTCTTAAAATCGTCAAAAATCCAATAAAAATAGAGAATTTCTCAAGAAAAGCACCTTTTTGGTGTTTTTTTATTCAAATTGCCCTTGACAATAGTACTTTATTTACTATATTTATTATACAAACTTAAACGAGGTTAAAAATGAGTTATTTAGAAAAAATAAAAATAATCAGTACACAAATGGACAAAAATTATGTATATTTGAAGATGGTGGTATTGAAGGCAAAACATATTTTGAGGATAGTGAAGGTGTATGTTACATTTTCAATAAACAAAGAGAGTGTGTTTTG
>Ga0079223_10000432_pt1 | contig 21179 bp, 18 predicted proteins | sample Stecom2011_FD_75072 | JGI IMG/M metagenome (GOLD analysis project Ga0079223, IMG submission 75072) | Agricultural soil microbial communities from Utah to study Nitrogen management - Steer compost 2011 | ecosystem: Environmental > Terrestrial > Soil > Agricultural land | place: USA: Utah...
ATAGGATTTCCAAGCAGCGGAATCAGTACCGGAAAATTATCTGTCGACCAGGAAAAAAATGGCATATATACACAGTCACGCATCCACGGGGTAAATACAAAAATTCCCCAGATTCCAGCAACAACACTTGGAACTGCAGCTATAAGGTTTACAAGATTGTCTACTATGACAGAAAGCCATCTCGGAGCGTACTCAGCAGTAAAGATCGCGATGGCAACAGCAGGAACAAACGAGAGGACAAGTGCACCGATACTGGTAAAAAGAGTACCTGCAATGAATGTCAGAGCGCCAAACTCCAGATTTATTGCCGGATCCCATACAGCTTTCAGTGGAAATCCCAATACACCGAACCTGGTTATTGCTTCTTTACTCTCTCCATACAGTACAAATGCCATGACTATTGTAAGTAAAACTATGCTTATACCCAGAAATACTGCCATGGACAGAAAGATCCGGTCTCCCTGCTTGCGATAAATCAAGGAGATAGGTTTTTTCAGCAATTCATAGTTTATAGTATTTTTTTTCATATGTTATCCTGAAAGTAACAGGAAAGGGGTTAAGCCCCTTTCCTGCCGTTTTGTATCTATTTTAATTTACTGGATTCAATTAATTGACTCCCAATTGGTTTGTTTTCCCATTTTAACTGTTTGATCATTGCAACGTTTCTCTTGACTGCTGCCTGGGGAAGTTTTGCGTAACCCAGAGATTCAGATAATTCCTGTCCGTCTGTAATTGCCCATATCAAAAATTTGACAAGTTCTTCTGCTTCATTTTGATTTGTAATAGCCTTGTTCTTATCAAGGTTTTCATAAACAAGCATCCATGTAAAACCGGCGACAGGATACCCTTTAGCTGAAGATGTATTGGTGAAAAGAGCCCTTGTATCTTCAGGCAGATCAATGTCGGCCGCAGCAGTAGTTGCACTGAAACTGGGTTTTATTGTATTACCTGATGAATTGACCAGATATGCATAGGAGATCTTGTTTAAAAGTGCATAAGAAAAACTTACATATCCGACTGATCCGGGAGAATTCCTGACAGTTCCCGCAACTCCTTCGTTTCCGTTTGCACCTATTCCGACAGGCCAGTTTACACTTGTAGCAAAGCCAACTTTTTTTGCCCATTCTTTCGAGACACTGCCAAGATAACTGGTAAAGATATTTGTTGTTCCGGATCCGTCACTGCGGTGTACAACTGTTATTGGCAATGAAGGCAGTTTTGTTTTGGGATTAAGTTTTGAAATTCTGGAATCATTCCACTTTTTAATTTTTCCTGAAAATATATCAGTAAGGACTTCACCATTTAAAACGAGACCTTTTTCTATACCTGGCAGATTATATACCGCAACAACATCAGCAAGTGTTATGGGCATATTGAACGCTTTCCCACCGGATTTCTTTTCAATAGATTCCATAATGTCATCTTTAAGATATGCTTCAGTCATCCCAAACATTATTGTTTGTTCTGAAAACTGCCTGATTCCGCCACCTGAACCAATTGATTGGTAATTGACAGTAACCTTCTGGTTAGTCAATACCCTGTATGAATCAGCCATTGCTGTAATAAGGGGAGCTGGAAATGATGCCCCTGCGCCAATGATGTCGATTCTTTCTGAATATGCAACTTGTGTTAAGAAAAGAAGTGCAGTTAAAAGGATCTGTTTTTTCATTTAAACTCCTATGTGTAATCTTGAAAAGTATATAATTGTCATTGAAATTCTTCAGCTACCCACGACCTGATTTCAATAAATCCTGTAGTTTGTCTTATATCTGTTTTCCTCCATCCGATTAAATTCAACCTCATAAAAAAGATAAACGTTCAATGTTAGAATGATGTTAAGAGATGATTAATATTTTGCATGGTTTTAACAACTGAATTTTAACCTGCTATTTGATTTTAAATAAAAGAAAGAATCTGGCTACCTTATGATCCTGCAGATTGTCAACCTTTATCATTGAATATCAGCGAGCTTCTGATGGTGTCAGGTAAGTACCATTTTTAAAACAGTAAAAACTTCAGGTATCAAATAAACCTGGAATCCCGGCATTTAACATTTTCTGGCATTAACAAGGTATTGACACCTTTAAAACAAATGTGAAATCTGTTATCGAATAAAATATCAATAACAATTGTAAGGAGGATGTTATAGCATGGTAAGGAATTTGTTTGTACTATTAATGGTCTTTAGTTCGAATCATCTTACAGTGAAAAAATTGTAAAAGAGAAAGGGGTTTCCGAGAAGCTTTGCAGGTATGATTCCGGATGAGATCATTTAAAATAGAAATCGCATAGGATAAATATGCAGGCACTTTCAGTAAAGTGGGAGTCGGCTCCTTTTAGACCAAGGGGTATTGATCTGATCAGGAGCTTAATCTCGAAGGAGGTTCTGATGAAACAGATTTCAACTATCCGGCAGCATTAAGTTTTAGGTGATGCATTTAACCGATAATCTGTCCGGTGATCCCGATAGTTTTATAAGTATTCATCTTAACTTCTAATATTAAACAAAACAACCATCTCTCCCTTTGGCGGATGTTTGTCAAAATGGGAGAGCAGTTCCTTTGGTGTTCCGCGAAGAAACTCCTCATAAAATTTTGTCAATTCACGTGCTATAACAATTTGAATCTCACCAAGTGTATCATTTAACTCCTTTAATACTTTAAGTATTCTGTGCGGAGTTTCGTAAAAAATTATTGTCCTGGGTTCTTCTCTCAAAGACATAAACAGCTTGATTCTTCGGGAACTTTTGTGCGGGAGGAAATTTTCGAAAATAAAACGGTCTGTAGGAAGACCGCTGCCGACCAGTGCACAGAGAAATGCAGAAGCCCCAGGAACAGGAACAATTTTAACATTCTCCCTGATTGCTGCTCTGACAAGAAAAAATGCCGGATCTGCAATTCCCGGGGTCCCGGCATCAGTAATAAGTGCCATCTCCTCATCCTCTTTGAGACGGCAAACCAGTGATGGTGTTACTTTTTCCTTGTTAAAGTCGTGATAGCGGAAAACCGGAGTTTCAACTCCATAGTGAGAAAGAAGTTTACGTGATACACGTGTGTCTTCAGCAAGAATCGAATTTACTTTCTTAAGGATCTCAATCGCCCTGAAAGAAATATCTTCAAGATTTCCAATCGGTGTTGATACTATATATAATGCCACTCAGTACCCCTCAAGTTTTGCTATTCGGATAATTTTTTTCGTTTTCTGGTGTCTGTTGGAAGCTTCAAGTTTTGCATAATAGGTGCCATTGGCTATGCGATAGCAGTCATTATCTCTTCCGTCCCATTTAACTTCCTGATAACCGATAATGTTGAAAAAAGACCATTGCCTGATACGTTTTCCACTGACAGTATAAATGCTTAGTCTGACTTTATCGGCAAGATCTGTCAATAAATAGGCAAATCGTATTACCTGTACAGTACCGTTTGTTCTTGTTTTTGCCGTAAACGGGTTGGGATGGCATGACAGAAACCTGATCGAAAGATCCTCACCCGGCATATACTCAAATGTACGTGATATGCTGTTCCCGGCAAGATCACTCGCTGTAACAGTGAGTGAATCGATACTGTTTTCCGTCTGCGGATATGCTGTTATGGTTATGTTTTCAAGATCATTCGCGGATTCGATTTGAGAATGAAGATCAGACTGGAGTTCTTTTCTGTTTATCAACATATTTATCGAAGAGGGGAGAACACCGGAGGGATCAGAAAAAAACAGCGTAAAAGGTTTGTTTCTGGCTGCATAATCCAATGTATTAAGCACCTGGTCTGCAACAGAAACAGTGATATCCGGCGGGTCAAGATCACCCAGTTTTGCAAGTGCAAATGGACCAGGTAACGAGGTTTTAATCGAATACAGAGAACCTCCCATGTTTCCTGTTGATAAGGACCTCCAGCTTGATATCGTTGTATCATAATACATTATTGCAATTTTAGATGCATAGTCATTTCCAGTTTCCAGGCCGGATTTTGCCCTTTGGGGTATAAATTTCCAGATAAGTGAATCGGATGTTTTCAAAGCAGGCCTGATACCAGTTATAAACTGTTTGGAAGAGCCGTTTTGAAGCGGCAGCCAGTTTGATTCTGTTTTCAGAGGGGAATTTTGCTGCAGTGATTTTTCAAACAGAAAAACACGGTGTTTCTGGTTAAAATCATGTGATGGACTCAGAGAAAGCCCACCTTTAAAAGATTCAAGTGTATCAGAAGTCAGTTTAAGATCTTTGTAAACGACCACAGACTTTCCGTAAACTGTATTGTTTTCATGAAGGATCTCTTCTGTTTTGTTATCAGGATCTATCCACCCCCCAAAACCAATAACACCTTGAGTGTCGGGCAGGGCAAAATCCAAAGTCAGTGTTTTTCCCGGTTTCAGTGAATTCCTTGAATTCAGGATGGTAATTGTATCCTGTACCAGCTTGTCTTTTTCAAAAAAGAAAAGTACCTTGCAGCCAGGAGCTTTCAAATTACCGATATTGATTATGGAGCACCTGCATCTTAGAGAATCCCTGTCCCAGAAAAGATTGAGAGTTGTATCAATAAATGTAAGATCCGGACGTCCGGTCAAATCAAAACTGAATAAAGTGCTTTCTTTTGATTCTTTATTGGAAAGCAGTCTGAAACGGAGAAGCAGCTTTTCGGTAATATCACCATTATACCCGAGGAAAACTTTTTCGGAACTGCTCCAGTAATCAAGTGAATCATTGACCATTTTTATTCCTGTAAAGTCAATTTCCGGTCTCCACGAAGATGAGATTGCGTAATTACAGTATATTTCGGTAAATTCAAAAGATGAATCACTCGAAAGTCTGCATTTAATAAAAACACTGTCACCAAATGAAGCTTTTGATAACGACAGGTGTGTATCAAATATCATTAAACTGTCTTTTGAAAAAGGTATCCAGCCCCGTATTTCAGTGGAATCGTTCCAGGCATATGCACGAACCAGTCCTGATGCAGTTTGTGCACTGTCTTTAACTGCAAAACTGTATGAAAAAGTACTGTCAATAATAGAATCAACAACCTGATTCCATATTTCATCACCCGACTTTACGATTAGTTTCAAAGTGCCATTGGTAACAGGAGAACAAATACCACTTACAGACAGACTGTCTCCAGGTGTCAAAGATGAATTAGCGAGCGTAAGTGCCAGGGTGTCTGGTGTCATATTCCATGGAAGAGCCGGATCGCCCAGAAGATTATATTGACGTACCAGATCCAGGTAGTGTTCACCGTATCTCACAAGCATGCTCGTTTCACAATATTTGATAAGGTCACCTGTTGATTCGAAATCACCATGAATTGCATTCTGAAGAATCAGTTTATTCAGAAGCAGATTACCGCTGCTGGACGTATATGCTGAAGCACCATAAAAACAGACAGCTCCGTTTTCATCAGTACGTATAAACTCTTCGCCTAAGGATCGGTAGAATACACTTTCAAAAAAACCGGTGAGACAGGTAAAGCTGAAAATCACAGGCAGTTTTCCACTTTTGCCCCATTGGCCATTATAAAGGCGGGAGAGATCTTTATAACCGAAAAAGTTGTTGTCCGACCAGATGTTTCCGCCGCCATGTCCGTTAAAATTTACAATGTACATACCTGAATTGATATAATCGGCAATCTGTTTAGAGGCTGTAAATTCATCCTTGTAATACCTTGAGCCAGGATCTGCATCAAGGCGATAGATATTCATTGATGATCCGATCTGGTTATTGACAACCTCAGTATTGAACTCTGTAAATTTTTGTTCTCCACCCCCCAGCAGAAGAATGTTGTCGCGCCAGAAACCTCTTTGAGGATTATTGATATAATTTACAGTTTTATTCACAAGAGTACGCATTTCCAGGCGGTTTTGTGCAGGAAATCTCCCAACTGCAAGATCCATAAAATTGTCTTCACCGCACACCAGGGTAAAGTAGCAATCATTTGCTCCCGGGCCCCATCCGGGAAATCTCGAAAGCTTCGTGGGTACTATATTACGGGAGCGGTTCTTTTTGTCTAAATCATGTGATGTATCACCCCCAAGCAATAGATATTTGGGAGGATTGTTCCCATTGTTAAAGAGGTATGCAAGAAAGGAACGAATACTTTCAGGGTCTCTGATCCCCCATGAAAAGCTGTTATAGATATCATCAATGTCTACAAAAGCAGTTTTCAGGCCGCGTTTGGCGTGAGTCTCAAGCAGTACATTCAGTTCAGTACTGAAAGAATCAACACTGACTGCAATGTAATCGGAATTTATCACGTGGTTCCAGTTACTGATGATAGTATCAGGTTTCATGCTTAACGGGGTTAGTCGTTTCGAAACCGCTTGTGCAATGTAAGTTGTATTAACTGCCAGACTATCCTGAAAAACAAGAGTATATGTTGAGCTCTGCTGTCCTGTTCCTTTTTCCGTTAGAAATTTTGTAAAGAAACGGTTTCTTTTTATATCCCATAATTCAACCTTGTCGGACGAAAATCCTGAAATACTATATTCCACAACCGAATTTTTTGTGTCAGGCGGGTTCTTGAATTTTATATGGTCATCAAGAGCGTGATACCTTCTGGGATACTCCAGCTCAATCCAGTTTAGTGCACTGCGATCAAAATAATCCCTGTTTTGAGGACAAAGGAAACTGATTCTGTTATCATTTTCTTTTAGTCCTTTTACATCGAATGTATCGCTGTAGAAAATGTATCTGCTCTGACCATCCCATTTTATCTGATTTGTCTTCCCAGGGGGATCATGATTTAAAAGTATTTCAAGAATATGATCCGGTTTAACTGTATTGATACTGGTAAGTCCCATAAGACTGATCTTCAGACGGGCATAACCGTTGGATGAAGGAGCTGGAATCGGAATGGAAAAATCGGTGAGTTCGTTATTACCAATTATGCCCCAGTACCAGTTATCTTCGGAATCGGTATTTTCTGGAGAATCTGTAATAAATTCCGGTGTCTGATCTGTGATGTTTCCAAGCCATCTGATGTCATTGTCTTCCTCAAAATGGATCGTATCCGGAAAACTTTGTGCAATAACGAGATTGGATGAATATAAGGTTGGATCTTTGATCCTTTCACCAGATACTTCTGTAACCCTGGCTCCAATTACATTATTATCCCAGGTAAGCCAGTAAACATTGGTATTGGAAAACTGTTCATAATGGTTTTGTGATCCACGAAGGTATTGGCCATAAAAGAGAATCCGGTTGTCTGAAGAAAGAGGTTTTTTTCCAGAGTTTTGAATATACAAGGGTATTTGCCGGTTTTTTTCATATAATCGGTATGATCTGGAAGGAGTACTATTAACAGGTACACCCATTGCTTTAAGTTCTGATGCTTTAATCTCATAAATCCCATCTTTGTCAACCTCGATTTTCACACCTGTATTAAATGGATATTGCGGCAGGTCACTAATTTTGGATTTTTTAAGAGAACGCTGTACCGGGATGCGGATCATTCCGTTACGCATCGAAATATCATCTGAATTAACTGTATGGAAGATGTCACCAAAAAAGGTAACTGAAATTGTGCCTTTTATATTGGCATTGGTTTTCAGATTATTTAATTCAAAACTGCACCATTGTAAATAATCCTTTCCGGACCAGCCTTTAGCCAGTTTATTGCAGGGTACAGTTACAGATGTTGACGAATTTGTTAAAATGATTTCACTGGAAAAATCATTTGATGGATCGGAAGAGAATGCGAAATAGAAGGAATGCTCGTTTTGTGATTGCAGTACCAAATCAAAACTGGCACTAAATGAATTTCTGGTTAGTTGAATATCATTAAATTCTACAGGTTTACCAGTTATAAGGTAAACATTTAATAACAGGATAATAGTAACTTGAAAGTGAAAATTACGGAACATGAAAAAACCCGGTTTTTAGAGATTTCGTTTCAGCAGCTTCAGTGAAAAGTGCGTAATACCACAGGCCAGTTGTAAGTGGAAAAAGTGAATCCGGAACTGCTGCCTTAAATCTTGAGGGTTGATCGGTTGATGGGTAATCAATCTGTTTTTTGCTTTGCCAGTAGTTGTCAGGATTGTCTTTCCAGAGCAGGGAGTAAGAGGTGACCGGACTGCGGATCCACGACTCCCAGGTATAGCAACCGCAAGAAGTATCAATTGATTTGAAAATTGGCTGTGGAGCAATTTTCAAAGTGCAGATTTCTGAAGTATCACCTGATGCGCCCTGGTTATCTATTGCATATATCCTGTAATAAACAGAATAGAACCCTTCATCAGGAAAATTGTCAGGTTCGAGAATATTGTAAAATTCGAGCTTTTGGGATGGAATGTATTGAGACATTGGAAAAACTGAGAATGTTGAATCATCCGGAAATTTTCTGATAATAGTGTAAAACTTGATTTTTCCGGAATCTGTTTCGGGGGCTTTCCAGGTTATATACACAGCTTCACAGAACTTTGCTGAACTGTTTTTCGTAACAGCGAGTTCAAGTCTCTCTATAACAGGTTTTTCAGGTTTTTTTGAAGATGAAGGGGAAACAGGTATGCAATTATATTTTGTAATAAGAATCAGGTATATAAGAGATAAAAATTTTAGATTCCGCACTCCTTTTCCTCCCGGTATATTTCGAGAATGATGCATGCTGCCAGTCTGTCAACAGCAGCTTTGTCTCTTCGGGCTTTCTTTTTTCTGAATCTCAGAAGTTCTGAAGCCCTTTTCGATGAGAGACTTTCATCTACGAAATGAATCGGTTTACCGCATATCCGGTTTAATTGATCAGCAAAAGCTCTCACCTCTTTAGACATTACCGTTTCTGCATCATTGACGTCAAGGGGAAGACCTATTACGAGTTCCTGGGGATTTTCCTGTTGTATCAGATTATTGAGTGAACTTAGAAAATCAGGATTTTTTTTTCTGTCGACAGTGGTTAGACCGCGAATACATCTGCCTGTTTCATCAGATACGGCAATGCCGATTCGTCGACGACCATAATCAATTCCCATGAGCTTCATCTATCGCCTTGGTCCATTCCATCAATACTTCAAGGGTAGATAGATTAACATTATTGCGCTTTGGTTTTTTGTTAAGTACGAATCGAAATTTACCCTGTTTTAAATTCAAAATTGCAAACACAGCGTCCTTGCCATAAATTCCACTTGATGTTGCTACATAGATTATTCGTCCCATATTGAAATAAATAAGGCCAAAGGGTTTGTCTGTTTCAACAAGCATACATCCTGTTTTGCGCCCAGTTTCAATGAATTGTAAGACTTCAAGAAGATTCTCTCCGTCAGTTTCTCCTTCGAGAGCTGACGATTTAACACTTTTTTTAATATTTTGAGCATTATAAACCGAGATCTGAGGAGTCACCAGTTTAAATATATCTCTATCTGAAAAAGATAAGCCCAGATAGTTCATTTTAGGAAGAATCCGGCTCGGTTGCATCATTGATGGGTCCGGAACATTATAAGTAATAATCAGAATCTCTTGTACTCTTTTTAATGAAGAGAATGTCCTTTCAACAGTGTTAATAATATTTTTATCAAATTTCCAGTCTACCATCATTATGTCAGGAAAATTTTGTTGCAGGTATGCGTTTATTGAAGGCAGGTTTTTGGCAACTGCAACATTAAATCCGATTTCCGCGAAACATTTATCTAGCGAAGTCGGTTTTTCTCCAAATGTATTTTGAATCACTTTTCCGGTTTTTGCAATAAAAAGAACATTCTTTTTAACTGTAATTTCTTTAAGAACACTGATATTTTTCCGTTTTATCCGGAAAATTATAACAACAATAATTGAAATGATTAAAATTACACCTGCAATTATGCCAATTAAGAGCAAGTCGCTTAGAAGAACCGGTGAAGGGGCATCAACAATTTTGCCGTTTTTACTTTCAATCCAGCCGATAGTATCCGCAAAAACAATTTTACACCAGGATTCACCTTCTCCGATAAGTGGATATGTATCTCCTTTTTTGGCCATTCCAAGAATCGGAGAATCCGGGCTAAGATAAATAAGTACTCTGGCAGGAGCAAATGTTACCTGGAAATATTTAATCTGCTCTGTTACAGAAAGTTCTTCGGATGCGGGTTCGATATGGAACGGGTTTTGTTTTGTAAACCAATCACGAATTTTTGATTTTGGTTTTTCCTCTTTTTCCTGACTGATTGCTGCAGCTTGTTTATTTCGTTCTTCAGAAGTCGGAGTTTGAACTGTTTGCATCGACTGTCCGGAAAAAACTGAACTGGATTCAGATCTCTCAATATTTGAAACATCGCTTAATGATGATTTTAAACTGTCTGATTTTTCTGTTTGTAGTGTATCGGTTAAAAGGGAATCATTTTCTGATACCTGTATAACAGAATCGACGGTGTCTGAGGCTTTGGCATTCGGATCGTATAGTTTGATATCATTTGAATTTACCCAGCCAATTGAGACTTTGAATTTTATCTGATACCAGGAGTTGTTTTCATTCAGAACAGAATATACTTCGCCTCTCTGTGCCAATCCGATAAATTTTGAATTAAAATTCGGGGCAAGATACACCTTTGCATAAAAACTTGTAATTTCTATCTGATTCTGGGAAAAAATCATGCATGGAATTGCCAGAATAGATAGAAAAACAGAAATGTTAATTTTCATGACAGTTATGAATAAATCCTAAGCATTTGCCAACTTACTTTTATTGATGTAATAAAAAACAGCTCCGGCTGTTCCACCAATAAGCAGAATTAATAATAGAACAGAAAAAACTGGAAATTTATTTGGATTATCTATTAAAACTCCAGCCCTTTTTTCAATCCATCCCTGTTTATCTTTAACTTTGACTCTGTACCATGAAGTTCCGGTGAAAACCAGTTCATAGATATCACCCTTTTTTGCCTGTTCGATAATGGGAGATGTAGGGTCCAGCTCTTCATAAACGTTGGCAAAACCAGCTTTAATTTCGACATACTGATTTTTTTCGGCACTGCTTGTGCCATAAAGACAAAGGACAGAAAGACAAACCGCAGCAAATGCAAAAGTTCTCATCAGGAGCTCCTCCTTTAAGTATTTAAAACTATTTTGTCTAAAAGTTTATTAAAGCGATTCAATGAATCTGCATTCAGAAATCTTGATCTGATTTTAAGATACCAAAATTCAAAATCCATTACAACATTAAATTTCTGTAACCTGTACATATCCTTTTCCGTTGTAACTACACCAGAGGAATATAATTTGTGCATTGAACGGATATCATGTTCTGTGTAATTGTAATGGTCAGGAAAACCTTTTTTTTTACATGGTTCAATCCCCTGGGCATCAAGAATTCTAAAAAAACGTTGTGGGTTGGCGATTCCACATATCGCAACAGGGTTTTCCAGAGGAAGATTTTGACTGATTTCTCCGGTTTTAACATTTTTCCAGAATTGTGGCTCATGAATAATTATAAAAGAATGCAAATGGGGAAACATTGTTTGTAACTTTGCCATCACCGATTCAAGAGCACTGCATCGGTCCGCAGATCCTGTAAGAAAGAGAACGTGAGCCCGTTGGAGTGATGAAATATTTTCCCGTAAATAACCCTGCGGCAGCAACCGGTCGTTTAATGTTGATTCATTTATACACACTATATCAAGATCTCGTTTCAGACGCCTGTGCTGAAAACCATCATCCAGTATAAAAACAGTTTTTTTGGGAGTGATTTCGCTTAAACATTGAGCATTCCTGACCCGGTCGGGACCAATTCCAAGCCATGATTGTGGTAATTGATCATGTATCATGGCAGGTTCATCCCCAATCTGTTCCCAGTCAGTTTTCTCGTTGGGTAAAATAATCCTGTATCCCTTTTCTTTTCTTTTATAACCCCTTGATAGGAATGCCAGAGGCAGGTTTTTTGATTCAAGATATTGGCCTACCATAATTGCTGCAGGAGTTTTGCCGGTTCCTCCGGCCCGAATGCCACCTACACTTATTACCTTACGGTTTACCTTGAAAGATAATGACAGATCCCGTTCATAACGATTATTGCGGTATCGAATAACTGATGAATATAGCTTTGTTGCAGCTTTTGCAGGAAAAGTTTTGCTCAGCCAGTCTGGCAATGGTGAGTCAAAGTCAGTCATATCCATTCTATTTGTTATCCTTTAATACAGCATGTATAACTCTGGGATTTTTGCCGAGATCATCTTTAATAATAATATCCGACCATCCGTATTCGTTAAAAATTTCCTTAACCGGTTTTTTTTGGTTGAAACCGATTTCACAGTAGATTCGACCGTTGTTACGAAGAATCTTTTTCGATTCAACTGCAAGCCTCCGGTAAAAATCCAGACCATCTTCACCACCGTACAATGCATGATAAGGTTCATGATTGCGTACGCTTTGATCAAGCGAAAAAAACTCGTTTTCAGATATGTAAGGTGGATTGCTGACAATAAAATCAAAAAATCTGCCTGTTTTAAATGAAGAGAAAAGATCGCAGCATACAAGATTCACTTGATTGGAACAGTTTTTTGAAGCGATCTTTAAAGCCTTATAAGAGATATCAATTCCGTATGCTTTCCACTGAGGTCTGGATTTTTTTAAAACACAAGCGATTATTCCGGAGCCGATTCCGGCGTCAACGAACTGGCACGTATCTTTTTTTTCATTGGAAAGGACTTCCTCTACCAGCGTTTCTGTGTCTGGTCTTGGTATAAGGACATCGCTGTTGATATCAAATTCTCTTGAATAAAAAAACACGGTGCCAAGAATATAGCCAAGTGGTTCGTTGTTGAGCAGTCGTTTGAGAATCTGTTTCATTTCCGGAATTATTTTCGGATTTATTTCTTTTGAAGAGTTCAGGTAAAGATCAGAACGGCTGCACTTAAGAAAGAACAGAAGAATTTCTTCGGATTGAGGCACTGCAAAGTCACCATATTTGGGGTAAAGAGTCTCGCGCACCATTTTCAGTGCCTCACCAATTAACATTGTGTTACATCCCGGACTGTTTTACTTTTTCATTTAGTTCTGCAATGGATAATGCATCAGTTAATTCTTCGAGATCGCCATCAATTACTCTGTCGAGACTATATAAAGTTAAATTAATCCTGTGATCAGTTATGCGATTTTGCGGAAAATTATAGGTCCGTATTTTTGCGCTTCGGTCACCGGTACTGACCATACTTTTTCGGGCTGCAGATTCCTGAGCTTCAACTTCCCCGAGTTTTTTCTCGTAAAGACGGGTTTGAAGCACTTTTAAAGCTTTTGCCTTGTTTTTATGCTGCGATTTTTCGTCCTGGCATGTAACCGTTATTCCAGTCGGGATATGGACAATCCTGACTGCAGAATATGTAGTGTTTACAGATTGACCACCAGGTCCGCTGGAACAGTAAAGATCTATTCTTAACTCATTAGGATCGATTTGAATGTCAAATTCATCTGCTTCAGGAAATACAGCAACTGATGCTGCAGAGGTGTGTACACGTCCCTGAGTCTCAGTTTGAGGTACACGCTGAACCCTGTGTACTCCGGATTCATATTTCATTATACCGTATGCATTTTCTCCCCGTATCATGAAAATTATCTCTTTGATCGCGCCCAGATCCCCATAACTGGAACCAAGTATCTCTTTGTTCCAACCTTTACTTTCAATAAAATGGGAGTACATACGATACAGGTCTGCAGCAAATATTCCGGCTTCGGTACCGCCTGTACCTGCGCGAATCTCTATCACGGCATTTTTTACATCCTTGGGATCTCGCGGGACAAGAAGAAATTTTACTTTCTGTTCAAGATTCTCAAGCTCAATTTCAGACTCCCTGATCTCCTGATCAGCCAAGTCTACAAGATCAGCATCTGTTTCATTTTCAATAATCTGTTTCGCTTCTGCTATAGTATCCAGTATCTTAAGATATTGCTTGAATATAGGGATGTTTTTCCCGATAGAATTATACTCTTTACCCAGTTTTTCCATTTGTGATGGATTTGATGCGGTTTCAGGTTGTGCAAGTTGATGCTCAAGTTCGTGATATCTGTTTATGAAATGTTCAACTTTTTTTCTCATATAAATAAATTACCTTAGTTACTGTATTGCTGCTTTCAAGGCTAATGATGCTACTTCAAGCTGTTTTTCATCCGGTTCTTTTGTAGTAATTTTCTGAAGCCATAATCCAGGTTTGATCAACAATCCTATAATGGCGAGATGTTGAAAACGGTCGGAAAGCTTTAAAGCTTCGTATGAAGTTCCGCTAACCAGGGGAATCAGCAAAAGGTGAACGAAAAACCGGCTTAAAACATTGGGATATGGACCAAAATTACCGATATAAATTGAGTCAATAATCGAAAAAAGCAGAATGCAAATTAAACCTACAAGCACCAGAAAACTTGTTCCGCACCTGGGGTGCAATGTGGTATATGGTTTCATATTCTGATAACTCAACTCTTTACCGTCTTCATAAGTAAAAATTGCCTTGTGTTCTGCACCGTGGTATTCAAAAACCCGACGCATCTCTTTCCACATACTTATCAGTGCAAGATATGCAAGAAACAGACTGATACGAATTATTCCAGACGAGGTATTGAAAAGTAATGAAGAATCTTCGGGTATGAATCGGGATAAAATCCACATGGGCGCATACATAAAAAGCCCCAGACTTATCAGCATTGCAACCAGAAAACTTAACAAAGAGTAGATTTTTTCCAATGTTTTGTTGTTTTTTTTATTGGTTTTTTCGTTTTCTGCAGTTTCGATGATATCCGCAGATCTGGAAAGTGCTTTATATCCCAGGCTCAGGGATTCGTAAAGATTAACAGCTCCTCTTATAACTGGAATTGCGAGAACCTTGAATTTTTTGCATATTGAGCTGAAATGCATCTGTTCAACTACAACTTCTTCTTTTTCTTTGCGAACAGCCCACGAAACTTTATTTTTCCCGCGCATCATCACACCTTCAATAATTGCCTGGCCTCCAACACTGTTTTTACGTGAAAGCAAAAGAAGTGATTCTAACGGAAACCTTAATGCCCACATCAATCCATATTTAATTTTCATACCATCTCTTTTTTTGTTATTGGATCTAAAATGATGAATAAATATCAGGATATAAAAAAAGGACAGAAGGGCAACTTCTTAATATAAGCCGCTTCTGTCCCAAATCTTTTTTCAAAGAATCTAAGATTCTTTGGTGTTTTTTTGATACCTTTTACGAAATCTTTCGACTCTACCGGCACTGTCGATTAATTTCTGTTTGCCAGTATAAAAAGGATGGCATTCATTACAGATATCGATATGTCGACTTTTGACAGTAGAACGAGTCTCAATTACATTACCGCATGAACATGTAAAAGTGGCTGTTTCGTATTTTGGATGAATTTTCTCTTTCATATTATTCCTTCCAGGGGAAAATATCTTAAAAATTTGAACTACAGAAAATAGAACAGGACATCTATTTGAGTCAAGATTAAATAATTTGAACCATTTACTATTTTTTAACCATAAATATATTTGATCCTGTCTCAATCGTTAAAATACTATAAATTATTGTTACCAAAAATTTATTCGGCAGTTCGGATGTCCTGAAGGGGAAGTCTTAATCATTTGAATTCGAATTACTTATATAAATATTACCGGAATATGTTATGAAAAAGTCACGACCTTTGTTAATTATTGTCATTTTGGCTATTCTGAATCAATCGGCACATGCGGATCAGGAACAATCTGAAACAAAAAAAGATACCACATTTAATGAACTCCAGAAAATGGTGGTAACTGCAACAAAAACTTCCAGAAAAACTTCTGAGCTTCCGGTAAATGTAACAATCATTTCAAAAGAGATGATCAGTTCATCTCCTGCAAAAAATATAGACGATTTGCTTCAATACGAGGCTGGTGTGCAGGTTAAACGTGCTGTTGGAATGGGTGAGGGGGTGCCCATGGATATTATAATGCGTGGAATACCAGGTACTGCTGCATCTGCACGAACACTTATTCTTGTTGATGGAATTCCGACAAACGTTTCTGGTACGCCGTTTCTGATATTAAATGAAATACCGATTGAAGCGGTTGAGAGGATCGAAGTGGTTCGTGGTCCTTTCTCCTCTCTGTATGGCGCAAACGCTTTCGGAGGCGTGATCAATATAATCACTGAAACCGGAGATGGTAAACCTTATTTCAAGATTACAGGTCAATCAAGTTTTCCGTTTACAAGTTTGTATAATTACCGTAACAAGATCTATTCCGGAAAAGAGTTCTGGAAAGACAATCTGTACAAATCTTTCTGGGATCTTAATGCGCTTGTAACTGGAGGAAACGAAAAATTTGACTATCTCCTTGATGGAAGTGCCCGTACAATCGGCAACTATTTTCTCCGCGACAGTGCTCTTGTAAGAAAAGGCAGAACCAAAAGCAATAAAAGCATAGAGAATCATGATTACAGGGATTACCGGCTCTTTTTCAAAGGAGGTTACAGATTTAATGATAACCTTGGTCTGCGCTTTCATGTACGGTTTTTCGACAGTGAACTGGGTTTTGGTAAAACCGGAACCTTACCCGAAGCGGATGAGATTACAAAAGGACAAAAATTCCTCACAGGAGCTTTTTTCGATTACTATCCGGTAGAAAAAATTCAGTTAAAGGCAGGTGGTTTTTTTAGAAAAGTAAATGGAGAATACCTGAATGAAACAGACAAAACGCCAAGTGAATGGGGGGTAGAATCGGATGACTGGCAACTGGAGGGAAATGCCAGTTTCCATTTTTCACGGAAAAATATATTAACAACAGGATTTGATTACCTGCGCAATTCAATCGATTTTGGCGCACCTCAAGACAGAATAACGAGTAAAAAATTTCCAGGTACTTCAACATGCCAGAAAACTATCAACAATGCCGGTTTTTATATTCAGGACGAGATCTCATTTGGTTTGATCGGAGTGATCCCTGCTATCAGATTCGATTATCACTCTTTGTACAAGACCGCAGTTTCACCTAAACTTGGATTAACAGCCACTTTGTTTGATAATCTGACATTGAGAACATCCGCAGGACGTGCTTTTCGTGCACCGTCTACAACAGAGCTGTTTATGCCCGATCTTGAAATAGGGCCGACAAAACTAAGGAGTAATAAAAATCTTGATCCTGAATATGTAACTTCTTTTGATGCTGGAGCCCAGTTACTGGTTGTTAAAAACATCACATTAAAAAGTGACTTTTTTTATAATGATCTTAAAGATTTGATTTCATTCAGTTTATTAATCCCGGATCTGGAAAATATTACCGGCATTGATGAATTGAAAGACAGTCTGAGAGTAACACATGTCAATATGGACAAAGCTTTTTCCTGGGGGTTTGAAAACTCAATCAAATGGAATCCGATACAAGATCTTTCAACTGAATGTAATTACACATACACAAAGAGCGAAAATTTAAGCACCAGACGGCCGCTTGAATATATCCCGGAACATAAGCTTAATTTTTTACTGCAATGGAACAGAAAACTGGGAAGTGGAATTGTTAAGACAACTGTTCAGGAAGGGTATGCTGGAAAAAGGGGCTGTTATGACTGGAACTCTTCCAAACTGAATCTTAGCTCGAGCAGTTCAACTGCTTTCAAAACTCCCTACATCGAACTTCCTTCTTATTGGAGAACCGACCTGGCTGTTTCATACTTGATCGGGCGTTACGAGTTTTTATTAACAGCTCAAAACCTTTTCGATGCGAGCTATGAAGAAAGTTTTGGGACCTATGCTTCAGGAAGATTTATGGCTCTGAAAATAAAAGCAGGTTTTGGCGGGTGATATTCGTGCCAGCTTGTCTTGATTCGATAATTCAATATTCCTCATATAGCTGCCCATTGTGGGCAGCCGCTGGGTTTTTGAGGAGCAACAGCCACAAGGCCTGTTCTAACGATTTTTTTCCATTTTTTTTTTCAACGGCTGCCTTTTCCCAACAGACATTTTAAGGAAAAATGGATAAAACAATGAATAAATCATTGCCCAATAGAAAATCGGTGCGATTAAAGGGATACGATTATTCCACCCCGGGATATTATTTCGTGACAGTGTGTACCCACGACCGGGGTCATTTGTTTGGAAAAATTGATAACGGCCAAATGGTTTTGAATGAATATGGGAAAATTCTGTGGGAGGAATGGGATAAATCATTTGAATTACGACGTGAATTGGTACGTGATGAATTCGTGGTGATGCCGAATCATTTCCATGGTATTGTACAAATCGTAGTGACGCACGGCCGTGCGTCACTACAACAACGAAACAACGTTACACCCAAACGCAATGGTATTGCATATCGCACCCCAAAATCGTTATCATCATTCATGGCCGGCGTCAAATCGGCAATTACCAAACGTATCAATCAACACCGAAACACACCCGGTTTACGCGTATTACAATACCGTTTTCACGACCACATCATACGCAACGAAAATGAGTTGTTTCGCATTCGACAATACATTATAAATAATCCTGTCAATTGGCAAACTGATAAAATGAACAGGCAGGACAAAAATAAAATCAGGGAAATATCTGCAGATTATGGTGAAGAACCATGGATGATTTAGCCGGATTATCGTCAAAATGAATGAAAATAAATTAGAATTCCAATGCCCCGAATGGTTGCTCGAGATCGGTTGGGATACCCTTTACGGTCCCTCCTGATATCGCCTTCAACGGTGCTGACCTTAAACGTAGAGATTATTCCAGGTCATTCTTTCCGATGGGTTGAAAACAGCATCGAATTATATGGGACAAAATCCTTCAAAAATTATTTCTGGCGAAATTGAATTAGAAAAATCTGATGGGGCTGCTGAATGAATTCCATTGCAATAATTCAATTCAATATTCCTCATATTGCCCATTGTGGGCAGCCGCAAATCGGAACTATAAACAGTTTACAGTCCGCTCTAATGACTGTTTGTAAACTCGTTCAATAAGTAAATATAGATTGCGGGATTCGAACAATAAAAGCTGCTTTTCTTTGGTGCGGGTGCTGCTCAACATAATAGCCGCGGAATGCTTTTATTTTCCTAATCCACTGAAGTGGAAACAAAAAAGAAAATCCCAAATCTCAATAAGAAGTAAAATGTAAACAAATTCCAAATCAATAAAAATCCAATTCCATAAACCCGGATTATGTGCTGATATCTATTATTAATTCTTCAATTCATTAATACTGGAAAGTTTGTAATTTCTATCTTATTGTTTCCGATTATATCCGATTGTTTGTAATTTTATTCCGATTATTTCTGATTGGTTTTCCGATTTCTCTTTAATTCGGAACTATTCAAATGTTTCCACTCGCCCAAAATATCAATTTCTTGTTCTATTCCTTTTTCGAATTTCGTATTTCTTATTTCAAATTTTTAACAGCTACTGCGGGGGTCGTGTGCGCTCGGCGACCCAGATGGTATCTCAATTCATTTTCAATAAGGAAATCGAAGTTTTTTTAAGTAGTGCTGTAAAATTTGTGAGATCCATTCCAAGAGCTGGCCCAATAAAGATAAGATTGTCCATAGTAATCACCCATTCATTCATATCAATTTCAACAGGAATTGCAATCTGGTCTCCGCAATCAATGCCATTCCACGTTTCACTATCTTCGTCATATTTAGAACATGATGTTCCATTCAGGTAGATGGTATCCTCACCGGACGAAAGCCCCCAGAGACCATTATGTTTTATAATTGTATCACCGGTTTCTGAAAATATTGCCAATAAGGAATATGTGGAATCTTTTCTGATATCTGCATTTATTGTTGTATTCGGGATATCAAATTGATCCAGCAATTGATCAGGAATGGGTAAATTTTCCTTATAAATATCTCCTTCCCATTCACCAACAACCAAAGGTATCTTCTCTTTATTGCTCCCGGATGAGCAGTTGAAGAAAAACAGGGCACTTGCCATTATAACAATTGTTAATAATCTTTTGGTCATTTCAAACTCCTTTGTTGTTGATATTAATCGTGTTAAACCAGATCCAGTACAGTTTAAAGCAAATGAAATACCTGCAAGATACGCTTACCACCTGATTACCAGTGCAGGATGTATATTTTCAGTAAAATGTTGCTGATGTCTGAAACGATCCTGACCAGATAAAAGTAATATAATAACTGCTTTGGGGTTTTATATTCTAAAACTTTTTTTTGGGGAGAACATAATGACTGCTCACTTTGTTTTGGTATTATTTACTTTGATGGTATTGTTTATACTGTTTCTGGTAATCAGCAGAACGATGAATAATACCATAAATGTTTTGATAAAGCTTGAGTATCTGATTCAAAAAGAGTTTGACCTTAAACAGGAGGCTCTCGAAGTTCAACGGATAATGGAACAGCAGGCGCTTATGGACGACGACATGGGAAATGAGAATGAATCAAGTGACTGAGAATAAAGGGATAATATTTGTATTTTCCGCACCCTCAGGTGCGGGAAAAACCACTATTTTAAATTTTTTAAAAGAATCCATTCCTGAGTTGGTTTATTCAATCTCCGCAACAACACGCAAACCACGAAAAGGTGAAATAGATAAACACCACTATTTTTTCATGTCAGAAAAAGAATTCCTGGACCGAAAAGAAAAAAACGAGTTTGCTGAGTGGGCTTTTGTGCACGGAAATTACTACGGAACCCCTAAAAGCTTTATCGATAATACGATAAATAAAGGCTTGCACATTATAATGGATATCGATGTGTTCGGGAAAAAACAGTTCGATAAGGTTTACCCTGAAGCTGTTGGTATTCTGATTCTTCCACCAGGTTTGAAAGAGCTGGAAAAAAGATTAAGAGGGAGAAACAGTGATGATGAAGAAACAATTTTATTGCGTCTGGAAAATGCACGCAAGGAGATGGAGTTTGCACGAAAAAAAGGAAAATATGAATATACTATTGTAAATGATAATCTCGGGCAGACAAAATGCAGGGTTGAATCTCTTGTCAAATCCATAATACAAAATCGCACTGGAGATTTGATTAACGGAGGTCGACCTGGCTCTGCAAGCCAGAATAACAGCCGGCTATCATGACAGCCTTGTTAAATTTCTGGAGAGAAATCGTTTCGTTTTCAGGGCAGGGAAAAAAAATTCCGGGGAAGATACTTCTGCTTTATCATTAATAGCTTTACATTTCAGATATCTTTTTCGGTATGCTTTTCCAATTTGGCAGAATTAATAATGAAAGAACGGATCAGGTTGCATTTTTACTGTTTTGTTCTGATTTTTGTGATGTTCAGATTTGAGTTTACTTAATAAAGGTA
>Ga0079223_10000435_pt1 | contig 21090 bp, 19 predicted proteins | sample Stecom2011_FD_75072 | JGI IMG/M metagenome (GOLD analysis project Ga0079223, IMG submission 75072) | Agricultural soil microbial communities from Utah to study Nitrogen management - Steer compost 2011 | ecosystem: Environmental > Terrestrial > Soil > Agricultural land | place: USA: Utah...
AGCTGATAACCAATGGTTAGAATAATAGTCCGAATCTGGTTCTGCAAAAACCGTTACTCCTTCGATATCAGCAAACAATTCCTGATAAAATTTATTCATTGCGCGACGCGCTTCTACTCTATCATTTAATACTTCCATTTGTCCGCGACCGATTCCTGCACAAATATTGCTCATACGGTAGTTATAGCCTATCTGCGAATGCTGGTAATGTGGTGCATTGTCACGTGCCTGAGTAGATAAAAACACCGCCTGGTCTTTGTCTTCCTGAGAATGACACACCAATGCTCCACCTCCTGAAGTGGTAATGATTTTGTTTCCGTTGAACGACAATACCCCAAAACGACCAAACGTTCCGCAAGCTTTCCCTTTGTAGGTAGAACCTAAGGCTTCTGCTGCATCTTCAATTACAGGAATATCATATTTAGCTGCAATAGCAGTTATCTCGTCCATTTTCGCCGGCATTCCGTATAAATGTACGACTATGATTGCTTTTGGTTTTTTACCTTTGGCTATGCGGTCTTTAATAGCTTCTTCCAAAGCACTGGGACAGATGTTCCAGGTATCCGGTTCTGAATCTACAAAAACCGGCGTGGCTCCACAATAGGCAATAGGATTGGCTGATGCCGAAAACGTCATTGACTGACAAATTACTTCATCACCATAACCTACTCCGCACTCAATCAATGCCAAATGTAAAGCAGCTGTTCCTGCAGACAATGCCGCTACTTTTACATCGGTTTTCAGAAATTTTTCAATATTTTCTTCAAAACCGTTTACATTGGGTCCTAAAGGAGCTACCCAATTGGCATCAAATGCTTCGTGGATGTATTTTAATTCGTTACCGCCCATGTGTGGGGAGGATAACCAGATTTTATTGTTCATTGTTTTTATTTTTATACAAATTTAAAGAATTAAGATTTGCAACATCTTTAATTTTAATGCTTCGTCCGGGATTACCGACTACGGCAACCACACAAGCGGTGTACGATAAATGGAACAAAAGCTTCTGCGTGTACTTTAATTTGTTGTTACCCTATGTATAGAAAGAAATTCTGTTATTGAATATCTCTAATATTTACAATTAATTATTCCCTTTAAAAGTTTCCATTGGTGTGTCAGCTCCTGAATTAATTCCACTCCTCATAAACACCTTCTTCACTGTTAATAACAGAATCCTGAAATCTAAACTAAAACTGACATTATCTACATAGTAAATGTCTAAAGCAAATTTTTCCTCCCATGAAATAGAATTCCTACCATTTATTTGTGCCCAACCGGTAATACCCGGTCTTACTTCATGACGTCTATTTTGGAAATTATTATACAAAGGCAGATATTTAACCAATAATGGACGGGGGCCTACCAAAGCCATATCTCCTTTAATCACATTGATAAGTTGAGGGAGTTCATCTAAAGAAGCTGACCGAACGAATTGACCTACCTTAGTAATTCTTTCAGCATCCGATAATAAATTCCCATCAGCATCCTTCTTATCATTCATTGTTTTGAACTTAATGACTTTAAATATCTTCTTGTCTTTTCCTGGTCTTTGTTGAAAAAAGAAAACTCCAGCTCCCTGATTGGCAACTTTCAGGAAGATTACAAGCACCAGAAATATGGGACTTAATAGTATAAAAGCTGTAAAGGCTATTATAAAATCAAAAAAACGTTTGAAAAAAGACTTATACATTATTTTCAATTATTTGACCTCTGTCGTTAAGTTTAACTCCCTCTTTAATTACCTTAGCAGGATTTCCAACAACCACACAATAATCAGGAACATCTTTGGTCACGACCGCCCCCGCCCCAACAATTACATGCTTGCCAACTTTAACTCCTGATAAAATAATAGAATTAATACCTATAACACAATTATTTCCAATAATAGTATTGATTTTCAAATTCCTACAATGAGCGTGTGCTAATATCATTGCATTTGCAAGAACCCAAGCATTGTTTCCAATATGTATCCCTTTTGGATTAATGCTCTTGTCCAACTTCGCCTTATACGAAATAATTACATTTTTACCTATATTCATTTTATACAACCTACGAAGTAAAAATGGATATAGATTAGATAATACATTCCACAAAAATTTTCTCATACGATTATTCTAATTGCTTTAAAATATCTAATATTATATATTTTGGTTTCCAGCCGATGCTGTTTAATTTATCTCCATTGATCATAGCAGAATTTTTTATTTCATTACTCTTTCCTAAATCGAAAGTTCCATCGCCTTCCACATTATTTTGAATCAATTTCACGTACTCTCTCATTGAAATATTCTCTCCAGCAACGTTTAAAACAGAAGGAAGCTCTACTTCTCCCAACCTATCTAATATAAAACCGATACCAGAAATAACATCATTTATATGAATTAAATTGGTATTGTTTTCCGGATATTCTATGGCTATTTTCTGTCCATTTTTATAATCTTTTATCATTTTTGAGAAGAATCCCGCCTGTCCTTCTATCAAAGGTGCAATTACGCGAGGCAATCTTAAGGAAATTACTTTGGAATAAGGACAAAATTCTTTAATCGCATTGAAAAAGTCTTCTATTGCTACTTTCTGAAATGCATAAGAATTTTTATAAGAAACGGCATGTGACTCATCTTTTGGTATATTGACATTTTGCGGATAAACAGATTGAGACGAAATATTGATGATTTTATTAACTTTTGCTTTAGCAATTTTTACCGACATTCTGTACACAAAACGGATCGCATCAAACTTCTTTACGTCTTCCTCGAATGCCAACGCACTTACGAAATTTATTAAGACATCTGTACGGCACAGCCATTGCATTAAGGATATATCGTCTTCTACAATTAAATTCACATTTTCATACGTTGCAAAGAGCAGACGGTATTTCTCTAATGAAGATTTCCTAACAATCAAATTAATATACTTATATTCATCGTGCTTGGCATCAATAAAAGCCCGCCCTACATTACTTCCTCCACCCAAAATTGTAACCGTCTCTTGTTCTACAAGACCAGATTGCTTAGGAATCGTTGTACAAGCCACTTGGCGAACTCCTACCTGATTATAAGTGTATGTATCTAACTTTGCTTCCATTCCAAGGAAATTCCTAACAAGGAAATCAACCTCATTAAATCCTAAAAGTGCTCTATTTCCTGTAATACCGGTAAAACGCATATTCATTTCGAAAAAATATAATCCTTTCGGAGTTATTCTCCCCTGAATATTGACCGGACCTCGAACTTGGTTTTCTTCAAGGATAGGAACGAATTTCAATATTTCATCGGTATATTTAAAGGTGTCCGGATCTATTGGATCTACAAATACCGGTACTCCGCTTTTCAAAGAATTTCTTGAAATAAAAATTCCCGAAAACTTAGACTCTTTACTAAATATCAGTTGGATAGATATTTCAGACATTTGTAGAAACTCACCTTTTTTTACTGCTTCGGTAATTTGATGATAATTCTTATCTGTTTCTTCGGGGAATAAATAAGGCTGAATAATATCATCTTCGTTCAGACCACGAAGCTCCGACAATTCATTAATGATTGAAATCCCCTGCGAAGCAGAACCTCCTGAGGGCTTCACAATCGCTGGGAAAATAGATTCATCAGGATTCTGTAAAAACTCCTTCACGGAGATAGTCGGCACAATTTTGCATCCTAACGGAGCGAAGAAATCATACCATTGCTGTTTATCTCTGCTAATCGGAATTATTTTTGGTTCTGAGACGATCACTTCAATCCCTTTTTTCACAAACTTTTCGTAATCTCGGGCAAATAAAACCAACTCATGATCATGCCCAGGAATAACAATATCGACATTGTTTTCAATGCAAAGCTGTAGAATATAATCAACATACCCTTCCGAATACAACCCAGGAACCACAAAAAAGCAGTCACAAAAACTATGTGCATAAACATTAGGATTACCATCACACCCTATTATAAAAAATTCTCTTTTAAGATTTAGAGAGTCAATAGCAGATTGACCTACCCCCGAACCTACACAAGTAACTAAAACTGTTTTCATTTTATTAATTGATTGATTTTTTCTGGTTCAAATGTAGAATAATAATATTCTGACGAACTGTTTTTCTGCTTATTCGAAATTAAGATTAAATCATTGAAGTTACTAATAATATAGAAACCATTTTTTAAATCTTCTTCTATTTTTCGCGTGAAAATTTGATTCATATTTATTTTTCCTACTTTTTTTCCTATTGATAAAGCTTCATACAATACTGAGGAATTATCTCCGATGATTACTTCGTATCTTGAAATTGAAAATACTGACTCTTCTTTATTGTCAATTACTCTCACATTTGGATTTACATCAATTAGTTTGAGTTGATCCGGATTCATTTTTTCCTGAGGGTGTAAACGCAAATCAAATTTAAAGTTATTATTAAACTCTATTGCTTCAAAAACAAAATCCAATAATTTTTGTGTAATAGCAGGAGAAGAAATAACTAAAAAAGTATCTTTTGTTGCATTATTAATTTCAAGTAAGGCTTTTTTTACATAATCCCTATACGCCCACCCTATATTGATAATTTTTTCTTTAGGAATGCCATAATATTCATTTATCCATGCTTCTCCAAAGACTAAAAAGTTATCAGGATCAAAACCCTCAATATACGGTCCCGTGTACAGAGGAGTTTCTGTTTGTGTAATACCATGTTGGAATTCATAAACATTAATATTATTATTTTTTGCAGAATAAATAATGAAATTAAATATTTGTCGATTAACAATAAATAAATTCTCTATGTTCATTCTTCGAAATAAAAAAGAATATATCTTCTGAGATATTTCGAAAATTATAAAATCTTCTATAATAGCCTTTTTATTAATGTTGTTATATTTGTTTTCCATTCTATCAATTAATTCATTAAATAAATTATTGTATTTAAATAAAAAAAAGGGATAAACAATAATTGATAAAACCCTAGAAATAATATCTATAAAATCACAATAAATAACTTTATGCATTCCTTTTCTAGGCTGAAAATGAGATCTTCCAAAACTATGTTGAAAAATAATATAGTCTTTTTTTAATTCAGTGTTATATATAACCGGATCAGTAAATTTATCAATAAAAGAATCATTTACTTCAAACAACCTTGGGAAAGCAACTATTAAATTTTTTTCAGTTCTCTTAAAAAAAAATATTTTCACCAATTGAAAGAATGAGAGAAAAAAATACTTTATCAATTCTAAAATCCCTACCCCTCTATCAGATGTTTTATTTTTGAACCCTGTTTTATCGTTTAAATATTTTATTCTTACATTAAAACGAACAATACGCCATAAAGGCACCTTATTAATGCTGATCGTATATAATCCATTTTTGATTTCAGCCTCATTGAGCTCCTGCAATATTTGGTGATTGGTTTTCATATTACAAATCAATTATGTTGGGTTTATTGATTAATAATTTTATCTTATCTACAATACTTTTAATAGGCTTTGTATTTAAAACAATATACAAAATTAACGGAATAATCATAAGATATTTTAGTTCATACAAAACAAAAACAACCGCTAACACATAAGGAATAACAAGCCTTATAGGGAAACTATCTTCAAAATCCTTTATAAAACCTTCCTTTAAACCCATTTTCTTTTTTCCAACATACACACATAAATATGTATAAAGAGTATAGGCCACAATCGTAGCTACAATCACTATATTATACGAAACTTTAAAAACTAATATTAAAGCAAACGCCAATATGAGATTGACCATAAGACTGGTAAAAGAGATAAGAGCATTTATTCTTTCTTTGTTCTGTGCCATTAAAAAACTTCCGTAACCGAAAGAGTTAGTATATAATACAATTGTGAGATTGACTAACGCAAGTGTTACGAATGCCTCTTTGTATTTCGGTATCAAATTTAATAAAAAGGGAGCTGTCAGTAAAAACAAAAATACCAAACCAAAAGCCATAGAAACATAACCTTTGCGAATATCATTAATCGTATTTCTTATTTGCAGATAATCATTCCCTTGTAACTTGCTCACTATTTTTGGAAAAACAATAAATGTTAAAGCTTGTAAAAATAACAGTACTGAATTACCAAGCGTATATGAAAAAGAGAAGATCCCCATTTGTTCTACCGGATAATAAATACTGATTAACGTTTTTACCGACAAAATAATCAGATAAAAAGAAATACTGTATATAAATAGAAAAAAACCCTTATTGATGATGCTTGATGCTACTTTTCTGTCAAACTTTACTATCGGAGGAATCCTTTTACCCACATAAAACACGATTAAACAAACGATATTTCCCAAAACATTTGCATATAACAGATAGTCCAGCAAAACTTCGCCTTTCAACATCAGAGCTAAAAAAAACATAATCACAGGAATACTAGACTGATAAAATGTAAGTTCTTTAAGCCTGTTTTGTATCCGGTACAGATTCATAAGAAGAACATTATAATTGGTCATAATTGCGACCAAAATAACCATCACGAAGAAATTACTTATTTCATATTTTTCGAAAAGTGGAATGCCAGAGACTTTATAATAAATTAAAAACAATACAATCAATACATTAAGTAAACTGACTAAATAAATAGCATTCCAGGAGATAGCCTGTATTTTCTTATTGTCTTCTTTATTCTGAACAATTAAGATATTAGTCGCATTCGAAATTCCAAAATCAATAATTCTGAAATAGTTTAATAACAATAGAATAAATCCCCAAATCCCCAAAAGATAGGGTCCTAATTTTACCGCAATAATTATTGCACTGATAAATTGAATAAAATAGGTAAGATACCGTGTAAAAAGGTATCCAATAATTTTGTTGGAAACTATTCTTTTTAATTTATTCATCCTGACTGATATTAAGTTTCGTCAAATAAATAACTGCTTTTTTTAATCTATTTTTGGAAGAATAGTATGAAATATAATATTGATTGTTAAACTTTACAATATCCGCATAACCGGTATCTCCACCGGAAGGCAGCGTCGCAATCTCTTTATAAGAAGCATCCGTGATATTTATTTTCACAAGCGACAGACACACAGGATGATTATACAACCGTACACAAGCCAATATTTCGTTTTCATTAAGAACAATTCCTGAAGGGCTACCCATTCTAATACCTAAGTCTCTCCATGTCCAATCACTATAAGGTGCTTCTGCAATTCCTATAATTGCATTCTGATTACCTCTTTCCTGCCTCACTAACGCAACCATTTTATTGTTTGGAGTTATAAATAATTTTGTTTCGTTTGGTAGGTTATTCACATTAGGAAAAAGCCCCCTTTTTACTGAAGTCCATTTTTTACCGTCTCCAGACTTATAAATTTGTCCAGACCTATCGTTTCCTGAATACCCTACACTATAAATAAAATTATCCCAGAGAGTTGCACTCCACCTCCATGTGTCATTTGCTTTTTCCAAAAGGCTCCATTTCATTCCATCAAAAGAGGAGTAAGTATATGAGTAATGTTTGCTTTTAGTTCTGGATACGATGAGCAATATTATTTTTCCATTATTAACAATTAACTTTGGATCTCTTAAATCCTCATTTCCAATAGAGATGAGAGCTACTGACTCCCATTTTTGAGTATCTTTAGAACGAATAATTCTAATCTTACCATCATAACTTTTGTGATTAGTTGCCTCTCTGAAAGCACAATATAAATATCCGTCAAAGCTTTCCAAAGTTGTAAAAGCATTATGGGGGGCTTTATCCCATATAGAAATATTATCAGAGAGAGTTATAGATTTGATAACTTGACACTTAACAACGTTACTTACCAAAAAACTAAAAAACAACAATATAAATAGTCTAACTTTTATCCTCATCTGTTTCTGATTTAATTTGATTTTTATATAGTTTACTTGCTGAAAGTCCGATTATAATGAAGAGATATACAAATGTAGATTCAAACATCCATGCACGCTGTAAATAAATTATTAAAATCACTATTGCTATAAGTGAAATTACTCGAAGATCTTTTGAAAAAAACAAAACCCTAACACAAGCGAATATAGAAAAAATGAAACCTAACAAACCATACTTTAAGATCATTCCTCTATAATCAGACAATATTCCGTATTGAGACATAAAGTCGACACCCTTTCCATACAAGAAATAGTTTGTTTGTACAAAACTGTGATAATAAGCTAAAGTTTGTTTACCTGCTCTGTCATCAAGTATTTTTTCGATATCAATCCCGGTTTCATCGATATTACGTCCTATTACAAGATCATAAATCTGATCACGAATATCCTCACTAAACAGTAAAAGAAAAAAAACAAAAAATGAACCTATAAATACATACTTAACTATATTTCTTCTATTTTGAGAATATAAAAAATCGTAAAAGAAGATAATGAATAGAATCAGAAAAAAATTAGGGGAGAATGTCAGAACTCCAGCAATAATAAACCCTTTTGAAAGTCTATTATAAGTCATTTTTTCAAAAAGCAATATTAACCCTATGTAAATAGCAAAATGACCAGGTTCTTGAAATGGACCACAAATTCTGGCTACATTGAATCCTCCTAAATTATAAACTGTGTTAGTAGATGAAACGACCAAACCATATAATTTATAAAAACTTTGACCCCCAAAAGAGTTTTGCATCACTAGGGTATCTCCTGGAATGTAATAATAAGGCAACTCTATCCCTACTAAGGTAATTATAAAAATGATGACTGCAAACCAACTTAAAAAAAGCATTCCCTTTCTGAATAGCTCAAAAATTTTTAGATGTAAAAAAGACTGGAAACCCAATATTATAATAAGGGAGGTAAAACTCATGATTTTACCAATGTTAAATTCAGGTCCACCTAAAAAAGTTGTTCCCAAATGAAGCATGAAAAAAGTAATAGGAATAATAAATAAAATCTTATTGATTGTGAGGCTATACCACTTTAAATAAATAGCTAATAAACCAATAATAATTACCCCAATAAACAAGGGAAAGTTTATAAATCCAGGCCATATTATCCATAAAACAAAAGGATTAAGAGATATAAATAAATAAATCGCTCCAATAATTGCAATAATAGTAACTATGCTTTGTTTTGAGATCATATTTAATTATTCTTAATCGGGTCTCCCTTTTTATAGAAATGTTTTGAAGGCGTATTTAAAATCTGTGAATAAAATTTTGGATGCAATCCTATACCTGGTCTCAGTGATCTGACATTTTCCTCAGTAAATAATTCTCCTTCCTTAATATCTGCGACAGCAAATAAAGATCTTCTCTTGTAAATATCTTTATCATTTATATCATATTTTATTTTTCCCATGGTTTTTTCCACATCTCTAATACGATCCACCAATTGTTTAAATTCATTTGGTTCCATTGAAAAAGAAGAATCGGGACCACCTAAAGATCGGTCTAATATGTAATGTTTCTCTACAACTTTTGCTCCCAAAGCAACAGCTGTTGTTGCTACAATATCTCCCATTGTATGGTCAGACACTCCTACCTTTACACCAAATTTTTCTTTAATGCTTGGTATCGTTATAAGGTTTGCATCTTCTATGGTAGCAGGATACTGCGAAGTGCATTTCAATAGGGTGATGTCGTTATTGCCTACCTCTTTACACGCATTTATAGCGAGCTCAATATCTTCTTCATTGGCAACACCGGTAGAAATGATCATGCGTTTACCTTTGGAAGCGGTATATTTAATCAACGGGATGTCCGTGATTTCAAAAGAAGCTATTTTATAAATAGGAACATTTAAGGTCTCGAGAAAATCGACGGCCTCGAGGTCGAACGGGGAACTAAAGAAAATAAGACCGTGCTGTTCTGCCCTTTCCTTCAAAATTTTGTGCCATTCATAGGGTAAAGAAGCTTCTTTGTATAAATCATAAGGTCTTATCCCTTTCCACAAACCTTCTTTTTTCGGACCGAAGTACTCATTATCAACATCTAATGCCAACGAATCTGCTGTGTAGGTTTGTACCTTGATTGCATCGGCACCAGTTTGTGCAACAGAATCAATTGTTCTCAATGCCAGATCTAAATCATTATTATGATTAGCTGACAGCTCCGCTATTATAAATGTTTTCTCGTTATTCATTTTCTAAAATATTTTTTATATCATAAACAGATTCTTTTAATCTCCATTTAGCTTTCCAACCAAGTTCCTGATATGCTTTAGTAATATCCATTACACTTCCTTTCAAACCATCCGGTTTATCTTTTAAATAGATAATTTCATTTTTATAAATTGAAGTAATTGTTTCGGCTATTTCTTTTACAGAATAACTTTTTCCATTTCCAATATTATAAAAACCCCTGATTGACAGGTCAGAAATTATTAAATTATAAATATCTGTTACATCTTTGATGTATATATATTCAATGGTTGAACTGCCGTTACCATACAAAGTTAATGACTGACCAAGCCTACCCTTTTCAACAAAATCAGTAAACATTAAACCGGCTCTTTCATCCGCACCATACAACCTTGCCAATCTTAAGGAAACAATATTCATGTTTGTTTTAGTTTGAAAATATGCCAAATAACTCTCAATATTCGCTTTACTTACACCATAAATATTGGATGGTACCAAAAAAATATTCTCATTCAAATTCTTTTCCAAGTGATAAACACTAATGGAAGATGTATTGATAAATTGCTTAACTCCATTATTATGGGAAGCTATTAATAAATTTTCAACAGTAAAAATGTTCTCGTTAAATTGTGAAATTTTTAAAGGGTCTGTGTCTCTTTGCATTAACTGAGAAGCAAGATGAATCACAACATCAATATCTTCGGTAAGTTTATTTAGATTTTCCAAAGAATAATCTGTAACTGCTTTAATCAAATTTTGTTGAGGAAAAATTTGATTCAGTTTATCTAAATCCCGTCCTGCTACTGTAATTTGAACAGCAGATTTCATCATTAAACTTTTAACAATGTTTTTTCCTAAAAAACCGGTTGCTCCTGTTATTAATATTTTCATTTCTAATCCTCATTGTAAATACAGTACCCTACCACTTCTAATCTCCCATTAATCGGAATGATTGTATCTCCATTTACATATCTGTATTCTGTATATGCCACATTTTCTCTCACATTTAATTTTTCTAAATCAAAGAGTTCCTGTGTAGGTAAGTGATAAAATTCCAAAATACTTCTCCTCATATCTGGATTTGTAATATAATTAGCCTTATCAATTTTCTCTCCTAAAAGACATTTTATGGCATATTCTCTCAGATCTATTCCTCTGTAATGTTTAATTAAACGCCAGATGTGGCATCCGTCTAATCGTGGTGCAATTTCAATAACACGAGGTTCATTTCCCTTCAATTTCATTTGAATATACAAAACTGCATCCTTAATATTCAATTTCTCAATAATCTGATGTACATACGATTTAGCAATTTTCAATTGCTCTTTATTGATATAGGTTATAGGTAAGCCATGCCCTTTCGGTAAACCAAAATACTCGTTACCAAAAACAATACGATCACTAAATTCATTAAGAAGAATTTCACCATTCTGAACAACAACATTGGTTGAAAATTCATTCCCGTCCAAATACTCTTCAATTATCGCTTCTTTGCTTGTGGATGATTCAATAGCTAATTTTAGCGCATCTTGCAGTTTTTCTTTAGCTTCAATCAACTGAACCCCTCGTTGTCCCTGAGAATCGGTAGGCTTTACCACACAAGGAAAGTCATTCCATTCTACAGCATTAATGTTATCATTATTTACAACAATATATCTGGTTGTTCCAATATTATTTATATTCAGAAAATCTCTGAAGGCATTTTTACTGTTGAAAAGATCGATATATGCTCCATTTAACAAATGTGGTAAGCCCATACGTTCAGACACTTTAGTGGCAGATGTAATTGCTGAATCTGACGAAACTGAATAAACAATATCAACATCTAGTTTCCTTGCTAGATCTTCTACAGCTTTTAAATCAATTGTATTTACTAAATGAAATTGATGAGCCAAATTACATCCGGGACCTTCTCTTCTGTAACCACAAACATGAGTTTCCCAACCATTTTCGTTCAAATAATTTATAATATCGGCTTGTCCGGCATTAGTGCCTAATATCAGAGCTTTTTTCATTTTATCGTTTTCGTTATTTTTTTTATTATTCTCTTCACTCCCTTTCCATCAACTAATTTAAGACAATTCTCAGACATTGATTGTAGTTTTTCGGGCGATTTATATAATTGGCTTAAAACGATATTTAAATTCAAATGAGTATCCTGAACGGTTCCTATATTGATAGCGCAGCCATATTTTTCCCAAGCATTAGCATTAATCAATTGATTATCCGCTATTGTAATCAAAATCATTGGTAGACCTAAAAAAGCCGCTTCATAACTGATCATTCCGGGAGCAGCCAAAACCAAATCAGCATCTTTCATATAAAGATGTAAATCTTCCGGTTCTATTAACTCAATAAACCCTCTGGTCTGATAAGATAAAATTTTATTATAATCTTTGTTATAAGAACTTATCGATATGCGAAATTTTATATAATAGCCTAAAGACTCAAAATCAATACTTTCTATACATTTAATTGTTGCTTCCCTGTCGTCTCCACCACCAAAACAAATAACAACTTTGCTCAATGAATTTCTTGTTCTTCTTGAATTCGCTAAATTCAGTACCTTATCTTTTATTATACAATATTTAGGGCCAAGAAGAAATTCTGTTTCTTTATTTTTTCTTAGAGGCTTATAAAGCTCCTTCGTTGCTCCGGGGCTCCCGTGCATTACCCACTTTGCATAGAAATTTATTTTTGCGTGTGAGTCCAGCTGTAACCACTCTACATCTTTGTCAAATAACTTTTTTTGATAATCTTCATCAGCCTTATAATGATCAATAATCAATAAATCTCCTGATTTATAATGAAATAATATAAGTTTTATTTCATCATCAACCGTTAAATCATCAGTAAAAAAAAACACTTCAAAAGGATTCTTAAAGTTTTTTTCTAAAAAATCAAGAATTACAATTTCATTATCTGTTTTAATTAAGAATAAAAACCTACCAACGTTCGCTTCATTAATGATTGAGATACATCTTGACAGATGACCTAACCCATAAAAACTCCCTGCGTCTAACCTAATAATTGCTTTATCAAGCTTGTTCATTTATAAAAAATTCATCTAACTCTCATTATTATATTTTTTTAACAAATCAGCAATATTTGTTAAACCTCTTTTTTCAAGAACACCAATAGCTTCATTTAACTCATCATTAAAATTCAAAAAATGTCGTTTTTGATAATTTTCACTATTAACACATTTAATCCATTGATTTTCAAAAATAAACTTACTTAAAAAATCAAAATCATATAAATAATTTATTTTCTCTAACTCCTGAAAAACAATATTCATTACTGCATAATCTGACGGATAATCAACCGTAAATCTAAAATCTATCTCAGGAAATTGATGTTGAATCTCTTGAATTTTAAAATACTTTTTATTATTCTTAATAAATAATGTTACATGTTCTTTATCTGCAATTGTTAACTTCCTTTTATAAATTTTTTTTAAAGTTTGCGCATTAATTATTTCAAAACTTGTCCCATAAGGTAAATTATTGTTTCTTGTATAATCAAAATCCCCTTCTATATGTTTTTTTATCGCAACTTTAAGTATATCAATCAAAACAATTGGATTGTCACCGGTAATTCTGATTACAACATCTAATTTTCTTGTGTTTATGACCTGTACAAACCTCCCTAAAACATCTTCTTTAAATCCTCTTTCACATAAAAAATTATTTTCAACACAATAGTTATAAATAATATCATCATTCTTTTGAACACTAGTAGCAATTATAACATCATCAATTTCTTTTACTAGTAACAAACGATTATAAATTTGACTTAAAACCGTATTTTTAGAATTAAAAGGTAAGTTTTTTAAGACTTTCCCTGAAAAGCGAGTTGAATCAAATCGAGCCTGAATAATCGCTCCAACTCTCAAATTACCATATAGTCCATCCTCCATCTACACAAATATTTTGACCTGTAATAAAATTAGACGCATTAGAACTAAGTAAAACAACAGGACCAATCATATCTTCGGGAACACCTAATTTATTAAGAGGATTAGATGATTTTAATCTGTTAATAAACTCAGGGTTATCATTTTGAATTTGATTTTTAGAAAATGGTCCTGGAGAGATTGCATTAACAAAAATATTCTCTTTTCCTAACAGAGAAGCATAATATCTTGTAAGTTGTAAAAGCCCTGCCTTACCAGCTCCATAATGAGGAGGATTTACATATTTCTCACAACCTTTGCCCTTATATAAATTATCAAAGTTCGGACTAATATGACCATACATTGAGGAAATATTAATTATTTTTCCAAATCCAAATTCTCTATAAATAGGAACAATGGCTTTTATACTTTTATGAATAGATCCCAATACACCATCAATTGAATATAAGAAATCTTCATCACTTAATTCTAATTGGCTATTACCTTTAGTATAATGCGCATTATTAATTACTACATCTATTTTTTTATATTTATTAATAAAATCATTGAATCTATTACTGAAATATTCTCCAGATTTACTAATATCAAATTCTTCAAAATACAAATTATCATTTTGAGAAGGGAATCTCTCTCTAAACTTATCTTTATCTCTACCTGCAACAATAACAATTGCATCAAAGTTGAGTAGTCCCTCAACTATACCACTTCCAATATGTCCATACCCTCCTGTTATAACAATTACCTTATTTGATAAATCGAAAATATTTTTCATACTCTTTATTTTGGCCATAAAGATGGCATTACTATTTTTTCATCTATAATAAAATCTAAGGGAGGTAATTCGGATGATTTTTCACCATTGAGTTTATTTAAATTATCCCTTAACTGGTTCATGTTATTTATACCTATATTAACTATATCTACAAACGGTTTATTAAGGACAAACTTCAATAATTTTGATGACAAATCATCTACCCTTTGAAGTCTGTCAATACATGGTTTAACCTCATTGAAAAAATCACTCAGGTCTTTAGTTTTACAAAAAAACAATCCCTGCAGAAAAGCAGACCTTGTGTGTATTTCACACCCTTCGGACTTCAAATGTTTCATTGCTTTCTCAAATCTTTTATCAAAATAATTGAATGGAACTTGTATAATATCGAATTTAATTCCCGAATCTAATACTGTTTCCAATTCATCTGTAGTATTGAAAGAAGCTCCAATTTTCTTCACCTTTCCTTTGAATTTAAACTCAGATAAAATCTTCCAATTTTTCATATTATTTTCAATCAAATCCAACGGTCTATGTGCTAAATAACCATAAAAATAATCAACTCTAAGTCTAGATAAAGATGTTTGGAACTGATCAGATAGAGAAGTTTTGTTCGGAATATATTTAGATATAATTTTATAAGATGTCAAATCAAAATGACCCAATATTGCTTCCGCATTACCATAAGCATAAGCCGTATCTAAATACTGAATCCCTGATTTTTGAGAATATTCCATTATCTTTTGTACTTCTTCAAGTGAAGTTTTTCCTAAATCGTTTGAAATCCCATAATCTGTTCCAAATTGAACAGTTCCTAGTCCAATCTTACTATATAAAATACTCATTCACAGAATTTATTACAAATTGTTGTTCTTCATTTGTCATCGTAGGATACATCGGCAAACTAATACAATGTTTATAATAAGTTTCGGAATTCGGTCGATCACCTTCTTTCCACCCAAACTGTCGATAATAAGGCATTAAATGACAAGGTATATAATGTATTTGAGCAAAAATATTTTTTGTTCTTAAATAATTATATAATCCTAACCTGTCTTCAACCTCCAGAACATATAAATGATATGCATGCCCTTCTACATCGCCAGATTGTCCCTTGACATATTCTTTACCTGTAAAAGCTATTTTATAATTAGCAGCAATCTCTCTTCTTCTTGCAACCCCTTCATCTGCTCTTTGCAGTTGACTGTTACCTAAAGCTGACTGAAAATCAGTAATTCTATAATTGTATCCTAAAGTCTGCATTTCCATATACCACAAAGGGTATCGATCTATTCCTCCTGCAAATTCAATAGAATTCGTATATAAATCATTGTCTTTCACTATACCGTGTGTACGTAACTGCAACAATTTATTATACAACTTTTCATCATTTGTCGTAATCATTCCTCCCTCACCCGATGCAATATGCTTTACAGGATGAAAGGAAAATATAGCCAGATCTGCAAAATTTCCGTTACCACAGAGTTGCTGATTTCCTTTACTATCTACAAAATAACCTCCCGGAGCATGACAGGCATCCTCTATAATCCAGAGACCATATTGGTCAGCAAGTTTTCTGTACTCTTCCAAATTAACTGCTCTTCCGGCAAAATCGACAGGAATAATACCTTGATATGTTCCTTTGGGAGAGGTCTCTAACAAACTCTTTACCGAATCAATATCCAATAAATAAGTTTCCGGATCAATATCTCCAAATATCACTTCACCATCACAATACCTCACGCAGTTAGCTGAGGCTGCGAACGTAATAGGAGTTGTGATTACTTTATCACCTTCTTTCACGTCCAATGCTATCGCACACAAATGCAATGCAGCCGTACCATTAGCTAATGCAACAGCATATTTTGCTCCTACATATTTTGCAAAGTTATCTTCAAACTCTTTTATCTTCGGTCCTTGAGTAAGATAATCTGATTTTAAAGCCTCAATTACTACATGAATATCTTCGTCAGTAATATTTTGTTTCCCGTAAGGTATTGCCTTATTTTCCATAATTAAACTTCAAAAGCTGGATCAACGTATTCTTTAATCAATTTTCTTAAACCTTCTACTGTTTCCCATTCCGTGTTATCACCTGAATTGTAAGCGAAACCTTCTTCCACTTTTTTGCCGTTAAATTTTTTTAAGAATTCTTCTAAATTCCATTTCGGCACCGATGGTAATATCGTATAGTATTTTCCTAAATCGTAAGTATAAAAAGAATCTGAAGGAGTAATCATTTCTTCATGTACTTTTTCACCCGGACGAATTCCTACCACTTTATGTTCGCATTCTGGAGCAATAGCAGTTGCTACATCTAAAATTTTATAGGAAGGAATTTTAGGAATGAAAATTTCTCCACCCCATGCATTAAATAAAGCATGCATTACCATATCTACTCCCCCTTGTAAACTTATATTAAAACGAGTCATGTTTACATCGGTAATCGGCAAAACACCCTCTTTTTTCTTGTTAATAAAAAAAGGAATAACAGAACCGTTTGACCCCATAACATTACCATAACGTACCACAGAAAATCGAATAGGGTTATTCCCTCTAATATTATTTGCTGCAACAAATAACTTATCAGACGCTAACTTGGTAGCTCCATATAGATTAATCGGTGCACAGGCTTTATCTGTAGACAGTGCCACTACTCTTTCTACTTCTGTTTCGAAACATGCATCAATTACATTCTGAGCTCCGTGAATATTAGTTTTTACACATTCATCCGGGTTGTACTCTGCAATAGGCACATGTTTCATTGCAGCTGCGTGAATCACATAGTCAATTCCTTTCATCGCTCTTGTTAACCTCTCTCTATCCCTAACATCACCAATGAAAAAGCGTACCTGAGGATATTGAACAGCAGGATACTCCTGAGCCATTTGAAATTGCTTTTGCTCGTCTCTGGAGAAAATCACTAATCTTCTTACATTCGGATATTTCCCTAAAATATGCGTAATTAAGGCTTTACCTAAAGACCCCGTCCCTCCGGTAATAAGAATTGATTTATTTTCTAACATAATTTCACTTTATTAATTCTTTTTTTTAGCACAAATATACTTAGTTTGTTTTTTACTACAACACTTTTTATTTATTTTAATCTTATCAAAAAATCCATTTTATAACATGAATTGAAATTCATTTGTCTTATTCGTTGTTTTTATTTCCATTACCCCAAATGAGCAACAAATGTACTCGTTTTTGAAAATATACCAAATAATCCTTGAAAAATTTACAATTTGTTAACTTTTTGCTTCATAATACAAAATCCCTCCACTTTGTTTCGATAGTTTTACTCGAAATAACGGAAAATCTACTTTCTGCTATCCCCCAAACAGTACGATGCCGCTCTTGTCTGTTTCGTTGTAATAAAAAATCACTTTGCGTTTAATGATGTCTTCTATCTTAGGAAGGATGCTTTCGGTATATTCCGTATTGATTTCCTTTCCGTTGATATTGATTTCGATTGTACCGCTATCCATACCTTTGGCATAATCGCCCAACAATTCAATTTTTTCGACTGCCCCCATCCGTTCCAACACCTGTGTAACGATTAAATCCAATCCTAAATATTTATGCACCACCTGCTGCAGCAATGCAAACATCGGATGCCGGGTATTGGCACGATAGGCAATCTTATTGCTGCTCGAGGTAACCGGCCTCAGACAGGTGGTTCAGCTCTTTCCGAATGGCGTTGGTCGATTCGTTAAATTCGTTTGCCAAACCACACAGATGCCCTGAATTGGCGGAAGTTATAAAAAAATTTACCAATAATTTAATCCGTGTTTTGGAGGTAATTAATCTAACATAGTGTGTTTTATAAATGAGCAGTAAATGTACTCACTTTTGAGAACATACCAAACAATTCTTTCAAAATTTACGGTTTGTTAACTTATTTACGGATTTGCTGAAAGTTTAAAATCGTTTTGTAGCTGCTTACCGTTTTTATTGTAGTAAACTTTCTAATAACAACAAACCAAAGAACGACTTTATTTTTTCAGCAAGTGTCAAAAGATGGGGCATTCCGTCCCGATAGTTATCGGGATTGTTTCGGAATCTCATATTAATATCTGTGCATCTGTGGTAATTTCAGTTTTCTTCTTTTGAAAGATCAAAAGAAAACAAATACAAGCCTAAACTCATTGATGTATATAGTAAAAGGCTTGTATTTATGAGAAACAAAATAAAAATGCTCGAATAAAATTCCTTTTTTCTTTGTTGCGGCAAACTTTTCACGATCAAAAGTTTAAAAGCGTTTCGTGGCTGCTTAATAATCTGTACTGTGCTTGTTATACTATTTAACTTTTGTGAGACGTTGAAATAAATTCAACGTCTCACAACAAAAGTCAATAACAAATGAGAAACCGGTCTGAGTTTACAAAAGGCATTTAAGCAAAAACATCGGCATAGAGTTCGTTCACATATTTTAATCACTGCATAAGGTGATAATGGTTTACCAATCACATCTTCTACTTTAGGAAAATTTTCCGAATCTCCATAAGTGGAAGAACTTGCTGCATACACCATACGTTTAATCCCTTCATCTCGCACCGCAATCAACATATTCAAAACCCTGAAACATTTACTTCATTTGAGGTAATGGGGTCATTTACTGAACGAGGAACCGAACCCAAAGCTGCCTGATGCAGTACATAGTCCATTTCCTTTTACTGCTTTCTTACAGGTTTCTAAATCACGAATATCGCCTTCTAATAATTCATAGTTTCATTAGATAAGAATTCTTCAATATTGTGATGGTAGCCCGTAGAAAAGTTAAACAACGGACAAAATAACCTTTGTTTAAAAAATATTCTGTTAAGAACCAATAAAACCGGCTCCTCCAGTGATTAAGGTTTTTTTCATTAGTTGCTTCTATTGCTTATCTGTTTGCTTATTGCTGATGCGCTTATTTGCTGTTCTTGATACGCTTCGCTACTCGAACTGACAACGTATTTGCTTATTTTCCCATACTGTACAAAATTAGTCCTTTGCTAGTTAATTCCTTTTCGTTTAAAATATTCCGTCCGTCAAATACAAACGCTGGTTTGTACATATCGTTATATATTTTTTGCCAGTCGTAGGTTTTAAACTCGTCCCATTCCGTTAAAACAGCTATAGCATGTGCTTGATGGCAAGCCTCATAAGGATCGTTCACTACTTTGACCAAACGACGGTTTTCTTCCGGGCTGCGTGTTCCTAAATAATCCAGGTCTCTGTATATCTGCTCGGCAGTTACTTTTGGGTCATATACCGTAATAAATGCTTCTTCGTCTAACAAATGATCGGCAACATAAATAGCGGCAGACTCCCGAGTATCGTTGGTATCTTTTTTAAATGCCCACCCCAGAAAAGCGATGTTTTTTCCGTTCACGGTATTGTACAACGTTTTAATGATGTTGTCAGAAAAACGTTCTTTCTGATGGTCGTTCATAATAATGACCTGTTCCCAGTAATCCGCTACTTTGTATAAATTATAAGTTCGGGCAATATACACCAGATTCAAAATATCTTTTTGAAAGCACGAACCGCCAAAACCTACCGATGCTTTAAGGAATTTTGACCCGATGCGGCTGTCTTTTCCAATCACATTCGCTACTTCATTGACATCGGCTCCCGTTGCTTCACATAATTCCGAAATCGCATTGATGCTTGAAACACGTTGTGCCAGAAACGCATTCGCAACTAATTTTGACAATTCCGATGACCAAAGATTTGTGGTAATGATTTGTTCTTTCGGAATCCAAGAAGCGTAGATATTTACCAACGCCTGAATGGCTTCTTCATTTTCTCCGCCAATCAGCACACGGTCGGGATTTTGTAAATCTTCAATGGCTGTTCCTTCTGCCAAAAACTCGGGATTTGACAAAATATGGAAATTCACACCGTTGCCGGTATTGTGCAAAATGCTTTTCAAAGCTTCGGCAGTACGTACCGGTAAAGTGGATTTTTCCACCACGATTTTATCGTCTTTAGCTACCGCCGCAATCTGGCGTGCACAAAGCTCAATAAATTTTAAATCGGCGGCTTGTCCTTTTCCTTTACCGTAGGTTTTAGTCGGTGTGTTTACCGAAATAAAAATCATGTCTGCCTGGTCAATCGCTTGTTCTACATCCGTAGAAAAGAACAGATTACGTCCGCGTGCTTCTTCTACAACTTTCTCCAGTCCCGGTTCGTAAATCGGTAACTTTGTTAAATCACTGTCGTTCCAGGCTGCGATGCGTTCGGTATTCAAATCAACTACCGTTACATTAATATCCGGATTTTTCTGTGCAATCACCGACATGGTCGGTCCGCCTACGTAACCTGCTCCGATACAGGTGATATTTTTGATTGAT
>Ga0079223_10000437_pt1 | contig 21056 bp, 12 predicted proteins | sample Stecom2011_FD_75072 | JGI IMG/M metagenome (GOLD analysis project Ga0079223, IMG submission 75072) | Agricultural soil microbial communities from Utah to study Nitrogen management - Steer compost 2011 | ecosystem: Environmental > Terrestrial > Soil > Agricultural land | place: USA: Utah...
AGCCATCTGTATTTCCCAATTCAGAATCTGCAGCTCTTTCAGGATGAGGCATCATTCCAAATACATTTCTTCCTTTATTGCAAATACCAGCAATATTTTCCAATGAGCCATTTGGGTTTGAAGCACCATTAACAACGCCATTTTCATCGCAATATCTAAATATCACTTGCTTGTTGTCATTCAAGTCTTTTAGCATTTCTTCGGTTGCAAAATACCTTCCTTCTGCATGGGCAATAGGAACTTTAAAAGCTTTTGTGGTATCTAAATCCTGATTAATTGGAGAGGCATTATTATCTGCTTTGATATAGGTGTTTTTACAAACAAACTTTTGATTGTTGTTGTGTAAAAGTGTTCCAGGCAACAATTTAGATTCGCATAGGATTTGAAAGCCATTGCAAATTCCCATAACATAGCCGCCATTTTCAGCATGCTTAATCACCTCTTTCATAATCGGCGAAAAGCTAGCAATTGCTCCAGACCTCAAATAGTCTCCATAAGAAAATCCTCCAGGGAGGATAATAAAATCTGCTCCTTGTAGGCTACTATCTTTGTGCCATAGGTTAACAACATCATAACCCATCACTCTACTCAAAACATCAATAGTATCATGATCGCAATTGGACCCTGGAAAAGTAATTACACCAAACTTCATTGTCATATAATTTTATGCAAAAGTACATAAAAAGAAGGGAAACACCCCCTCTATAAGAAGGGAAAATCATCAAATACAGCCTCCCAAAGATATGCTGCAAAAAATAACAACAAAATAAATTGAACAATCCACCTTCTTGAAGTCTGCTGCAACATAAAGCCATAAAAAATCATTAATGGAAATGCTGCAAAAACAATGGTTTGTTTTACCGATGAACTAAAAAAGAAAAGCAACAAAGAAAACAATATAAATGCTGCCATTATTTGCATCTGCTTGCGCTGATGAACAACCATTTTTGTTTGATGAGAAAACAAGCGAGAAATGGAAAATAGCGATATCAACACAATCAGAATGTACAATAAAATGGAAGAAAGCATCTGTACATCTTTTAGTACCGTTGTATCAATGTTAATTTGAAAAGGTGGTAGTGGTATCGCTAAGAGGTAGGCTATACCATATAAATACAAAAAGGGCATTCCAAATCCCACGAAAGTGATGACGTAGTTTCTCCATTCAAAAGCCCGTAAAATTCCAATGCTTATCCACAAAAAGAGCAGCATCAATATTGTAGGCGTAAAAAATAAACTGCTTAATCCTAAAGCTAAAGAAGCTGAAAAAATTGGCAACAACACATTGGCCTGATTACTAATTGTAAGTATATAAGAAATTGCCAATGTCAAACAAAACAAAGCTGCCGCATTTTCTAGTTCAACAAGAAAGACGGGATTTAATGCCAATAACAACAAAGAGAAGGGCAGTAATCCTGGTTTCATTTCTTCTATAAACTTATACTTTCTTATAAATTGAAACCAAATTAAATAACATAAAGCTACGACTACTATTGATAATATTTTTGAGAGAACGGGGTGGAGCCAACTCCCTAAAGGAATCAAAGTAGTGTTTTCAGGAAGACTTTCAATTGCAAAAAACAACTGATATATAATAAAAGTAAAAGCAGCTATAATTAAAGCTGTATTTAAAATAATACTAACGGAAGTCTGTTTTCCTTTCATGCTTCTCTGTATAAAAAACGCTTTTTATTTTCACAAAGCTAAATGATTCTATAAAATATAGTGATTTATAAAATCAATGCTCCCTTTAACTTCTTTTATTTAATATCTTTGTAAAACTTATTATAATCTTTTAAAAATGACTTGGAACGAAATTGTGTACGGATTAGGTGACTTAATTGAAGCAACCTTTGTAATACTTCCCGCATTGGGTAATATCCCAAATATTATTTTTATTGCTATAATTTTTGCTGCTTTTGTTTATTGGTTAGGTGAGCTTAGAAAATACCATAAAGAAGCTTTAAAAACCGGAATAAAAGAATAAACTAGAGGGTCTATAGCTTACACTCCATTAGGTCAAAACCAATGTCTTTTCGATAGTATTTCTTATCAAAAAGAATTCGTTCTGCATTTGCATACGCTTTTGCCAAAGCCGTTTTGTTGTTTTCTCCCATTGCAGTTATTGCAATCACGCGGCCTCCATTGGTCAATATTTTACCATCTTCTTTTTTGGTTCCTGCATGGAAAAGCAAGACATCAGTAACATCTTCAAAACCACTCATTTCTATCCCCTTATCATAGCTTTCAGGATAGCCCCCAGAAACTAGCATTACCGCTGTAGCTGTAGCTTCTTCAAATACAATCTCCTCAGACTCTAAATTCCCTTCAGCACAAGCTTTTAAATGCTGTAAAAAATCTGACTTAATTCTAGGAACAACCACCTCTGTTTCAGGATCGCCCATTCTTACATTGTATTCAATTACAAAAGGCTCACCTTTTACAATCATCAATCCTATAAATAAAAAGCCACAATAGTCTATTTCTCGTTTATGAAGACCATCTACAGAAGGTTTAATTATTCGCTCTTCAATCTTTTTCATTAAAACTTCATCTGCAAATGCAACAGGTGATATGGCACCCATTCCACCAGTATTTAAGCCACTATCCCCTTCGCCTATTCTTTTATAATCTTTCGCCTCTGGTAAAATTTTATAGCTTTTGCCATCAGTTAAAACAAAAACAGACATCTCAACTCCATCCAGATACTCTTCAATCACAACGTTACTGCTAGCTGCGCCAAACTTCTCATCTACCAACATCTTGTGCAATTCCTTTTTGGCTTCTTCTATCTCTTCTAAAATAAGAACACCCTTCCCAGCTGCCAAACCATCAGCTTTAAGCACATAGGGTGGTTGGAGTGTTTCTAAAAATGCTTCTCCTTCTGCAATATTTTTTTTATTGAAAGAGCGATGTTTTGCAGTAGGAACACCAAATTCAAGCATGAAGTTTTTAGCAAAATCTTTACTCCCCTCAAGTACAGCCCCTAATTTTGACGGTCCAATAATGAGCAAGTCTCTGTGAACTTCTTTCTTCTTAAAATAATCTACAATTCCACCAACCAAAGGCGCTTCAGGACCAACGATCATCATTTTAATGTTGTACTTTAAAACTGCTTCCGAAATTCCTTTAAAGTCTGTAGAAGATAATTCAATATTTTCTACAAGCTCTTCTGTTCCAGCATTGCCAGGAGCTACAAATATTTTATTTGCAGCACTACTTTGTTTTATTTTCCAAGCGATGGCATGTTCTCTACCTCCTGATCCAAGAATGAGTAAATTCATTTCTTTTTTTACAAAGAAACGAAATATCAAGGGGATAATAAATACAAAGTTTAATCCTTTTCAGCGAGCTCAATTATTTTTTAAAAATAATTATTTTGAATAACCAACTATTCTATTTTTAAATTACCCAGTATAGCTTACAATCGATTATAGTAAGCGTAAAACCTAATAATAAAAAAGCTGCTTCAGTGAAGAGGATTAGACCCTCTTGCACTAAAGCAGCTTTTCGAATATTTTATATGATTTACAGCCCTAACAAAATTGCCTCAGGATCTTTACCTCCAAAAATAATCTTAGTTGGATTTTCAATCATTTCCTTGATCTTGTACAAGAAACTAACTGACTCTTTCCCATCAATTATACGGTGGTCATAAGAGAGGGCAACATACATTACAGGTCGAATTACAACCTCTCCATTAATGGCAACTGGGCGTTCAACAATGTTGTGCATTCCCAAAATAGCCGATTGTGGAGGATTTATAATTGGCGTACTCATCATCGAACCAAAAACTCCGCCATTGGTAATGGTGAAGGTTCCACCAGTCATTTCATCTAAGGTTATCTTACCATCTCTTGCTTTTATCGCCAAGCGCTTTACCTCTGATTCTATTTCTGCCAAACTCATTTGTTCGGCATTTCGAATTACTGGCACCATCAATCCTCTTGGGCTACTAACAGCTATACCAATATCTGCATAATCATGATAAACAATTTCAGTGCCATCAATCATAGCATTCACATCGGGAAACAAGTTCAATGCCTCGGTTACTGCCTTGGTAAAAAATGACATGAAGCCTAAGTTAACATCGTGATGCTCTCTAAACTTATCTTTATACTTCTTGCGCAATTCCATTACTGGAGCCATATCAATTTCATTGAATGTAGTAAGCATGGCTGTTTCATTTCTCACAGAAACCAATCTTTCTCCAACTTTTCTGCGCAAAGCAGACATTTTTTCACTCCTCTTCTCACGAGTTCCACCCCATCCTTGTACAGCTTCTGACGATATTCCAGCTGATATTGCCTGCACAACGTCTTGCTTTAATATTCTACCACCTTTACCACTACCTTGTATTTGGTTGGTGGCAATCTGATTTTCTTTTAGCATCTTTTTAGCAGCAGGAGAAGGATGCCCCTTAGCGTGTTTAGAAGAATCTACTTCTTTTGTTTCCGCTTCTTTTGGTGCCTTATCTTGTTCTTGCTTGCTCTCTTTCTTCTCCTCAACTTCTTCGTTTTCGTCTTTAACTGGAGCTTCAGCTGAAGTGTCAATTTCTGCCACCACATCACCAACCTCAACAGTATCGCCTTCCTCCGCTTTTAAGCTTATGGTTCCACTTGCAGTGGCTATTAACTCAAGAGTTGCTTTATCAGAATCAATTTCTGCAATCACATCATCCAATTCTACATAATCGCCTTCGGCAACTAGCCATGATGCAATATCTACTTCTGAAATTGATTCTCCTGGACTTGGAACTTTTACTTCTTCCATTTTAATATAATTCTTAATTATCTAATTACTTACGATTTAACCATTGAGTACTTTAGTACCTTGTCGATAATCGCTTGTTGTCTTTTTGCAAATACCTTTGATGATCCAGAAGCTGGACTAGCGCTCGAATGCCTTGAAACGAGCTCCCAACTTTCTGCTTGTTTTGTGGTAGTTTTCAAATATCGCCAAGCACCCATGTTTTCAGGCTCTTCTTGTGCCCACACAAGGTTTTCAGCATTCTTATATGACTTTAATAAATTGTCAAACTGCTTTTCAGGGAAAGGATACAGCTGCTCTATCCTAACTAACGCAATGTCTTTAATTCCTTCTTCATCACGCTTTTTACGCAACTCATAATATAGTTTCCCACTGCAACAAACTACAGTTTTCACACCTTTCTTTATTATCTGCTGGTCGTCAATCAGTTCTTGAAACTTCCCTTCGGCCAACTCTTTCATCGAAGAAACCACTTCAGGATGTCGAAGTAAACTTTTAGGTGTACACACAATTAAAGGTGTTCTAAACTCTCTTTTCAGCTGTCGGCGCATGCTGTGATAAAAGTTAGCCGGCGTTGTTGGATTAATCACTTGCATATTTCGATCTGCAGAAAGCGATAAAAATCGCTCTAAGCGAGCACTTGAGTGTTCTGAACCTTGTCCTTCATAGCCGTGCGGCAACAACATCACCAAACCGCTCTTGCTGTTCCATTTATCTTCGGCACTGCTTAAAAACTGATCGATAATTATTTGAGCACCATTGTTAAAGTCCCCAAACTGAGCTTCCCAAATAGGTAATGAATTTGGCGATGCCATAGAATATCCATATTCAAAGCCAAGCACTCCATATTCTGATAACAATGAATTATATATACTAAACCTTGCTTGCCCTTTTTCTATATTTGCCAATGGAATGTATTCTTCTTCAGAGTCTTCAACCTTAATTACTGCATGCCGGTGTGAAAAAGTTCCTCTTTCAACATCTTGACCTGTAAATCGAACCGAGTGCCCTTCTGTTAAAAGTGTTCCATAAGCTAACAATTCTCCCATAGCCCAGTCAAGTTTATCGCCTTCAGCAACCATTTTCTGACGGTCTTCCATCAACCTTATTGACTTTTTAAAGAAAGTTTTATTTTCATCAAGAACTGTAATTTTTCTTGCGATTTCTTTTAATTTTTCCAAATCAAAAGTAGTATCTGGAGATTCTTCAAAATCTTCCCATACCGATTCTCGAACCCCTTCCCATGTTTGCTCCATAAAATGAGAAATATAGGCCTTCTCTATTTGCTTAGAATCATCTAATCGCTCTTGAAGCATGTTGTTAAACTCTTTCTCTTTAGACTTGGCTTCTTTCGCAGACATCAAGCCACTTTCGATAAGCTTTTTTAGGTATATTTCTCTTGGATTATCGTGCTTTGCAATGGCTTTATATAGCATTGGCTGTGTAAACCTCGGCTCATCTCCCTCATTGTGTCCGTATTTTCTATAACACAACAAATCTACAAATACGTCTTTCTTAAATTTTTGTCTGAACTCTAAAGCAAGCTTCATGGTATGTGTAACTGCCTCAACATCATCTCCATTTACATGAAAAACTGGGCAAAGGGTTACTTTCCCTACATCAGTACAATAAGTACTAGATCGTCCATCTAAATAATTTGTAGTAAATCCTATTTGGTTGTTGATTACAATATGAATGGTTCCACCTGAACGAAAACCGTCAAGTTGTGCCATCTGAATTACTTCATAAACCACTCCCTGTGCAGATATAGAAGCATCACCGTGAATCAAAATGGTTGCAATCTCTTCTTCGTTTTTCAAGTAATGATCTAGCTTTGCCCTAGCAATTCCCTGTACAACGGGATCAACCGCTTCTAAGTGAGAAGGATTTGGTGCTAAAGTCAGTTTTACATCATTCCCATTGTCTGTTTTGATATCAGAAGAGTACCCTAAATGATACTTTACATCCCCATCAAACAAATTATCTTCATATTCTTTGCCTTCAAATTCACTAAATATAGCTTCGTAGGTTTTGTTAAAGATGTTTGCCAAAACGTTGAGCCTACCACGGTGAGACATGCCCATGACAAATTCTTTAATACCAAGATCAGCACCCATTTCAATTATTGCGTCGAGCGCTGGGATTAGAGACTCTCCTCCTTCTAGTGAAAAACGTTTTTGTCCGACAAACTTTTTATGCAAAAACTGCTCAAAAACAACAGCTTGATTCAACTTGTGAAGCATGTGCTTTTTATCTTCTGCGCTGAATTCTGTTTTATTTTTTTTGCCTTCGAGCCTTTCCTGAAGCCACATCACCTTGTCTGGCTTTCGAATATATCTGTATTCAACGCCAATAGAGTGGCAATATGTTTCTTTTAAATGATCTACAATCTCTTGTAGAGTAGCTTTTTTAAGACCAATTTCTTTAGCAGCTTGGAAACTTTCAGTCAGGTCGGCCTCACTTAATCCGAAATTTTCAAGATCAAGCGTTGGCTCGTACTTCCTTCGTTCCCTTACTGGATTTGTTCTTGTAAACAAATGGCCTCTCTGACGATACCCATTGATTAGATTGAGAACTTTAAATTCTTTGTCAAACCCAACTTCCGATTCGAATACAGCCCGATCTTTTGGAGTTGCGGGATGATCAACCTCACTGTAATTGGTTTTTGCAAATTCAAATCCTTCAAAAAATTTTGCCCAGCCTTCGTCAACAGACTTAGGGTCTTTAAGAAATTGTTGGTAGAGCTCCTCTACGGCTGATACATCCGTATTGCTCAAATATGAAAACTTGTCCATAGATAGTAAAATGTGCAATATGCATTGCAAAGTTAGTTAATTCCTCTTGATTATGTGCCGAGTCTTAGCCCTCATTTTTAAGCTTGCTACTCCAATGCTTCCTATAAACGACTTTCATTAACTCTCGCTCAATTATCATTTTTGAGACTTCTTCTAATACTACTACTGGCTTATTGCCAAGAAGTAATTCTACAACCTTACTCTCTTCTATATCTATAGCATAAAGCATTGTAAAAAAACGAGAAGTGTCTAAATTTATTAATCGTTCTATAATGGGATATATCTGAGTGTATAACTCTTTATATGCAGTTGCAGCATTTCCAGAAAAAATTATTTCTTCGTCAAAAAGAGAAAAGTCCTTTTTGATTTGTTTGGCAGTGGCTTGAACTAAATCTAACCTCAAACAATATTCGCTAAGTTCTTTTTTTTCGATTTGTTTCATTGCTCCAGCAAAGCTAATCAGTTATCTTAAACAACTAGCACTTGTTTTTGTTTTTATTCTATATATTCGGAAGGAATAAAACGGTTAGAACAATGAAAGAAAAAGTGCTTATTAGTGGCGGCAGCGGTTTGGTTGGTCAACGACTCAGTGAACTCTTATTGAAAAAAGGTTATGAGGTAAGCCACCTTAGTAGGAGTAAAGGAAATTCAAATGACAACATAAAAACCATTATTTGGGATGTTAAAAACCAGAAGGTTGATGCAGCCGCTATAGCTCCATTTGACCATATCGTTAATTTATCTGGAGCTGGCATCGTAGATAAAGCTTGGACGGATAAGCGCAAAAAGGTGCTTTTAGAAAGTCGAACAAAAAGTGTGAATTTGCTTAAGAAGAGCATTGTAAGAAACGACAAAAAACCAAAAACCTTTGTATCTGCCTCTGCAGTAGGTTATTACGGACTTATCACTTCTGAACATATTTTCAAAGAAAATGATTCTGATGGAAATGACTTTTTAGCAGAAACTTGTGTTGCATGGGAAAGTGCAGTTGATGAAATAGCAGCAATTGATATTCCCACTACAAAAATTCGAACTGGATTGGTATTGACTGATAAAGGTGGTGCTTTAAAAGAAATTGCAAAACCTATAAAATTAGGGTTTGGTGCTGCATTAGGTAGTGGCAAACAATACCTGCCTTGGATTCACATCGATGACTTGTGCGGCATGTATATACATGCAATTGAAAACAAGCTAGATGGAGCTTTTAATGCTGCTGTGCCAGCAACAGAACAGCTTAGTAACGCTGCACTAACCAAAGCAGTTGCTAAAGTTTTAAAAAAACCACTTTGGATGCCAAATGTTCCGGCTTTTGCCCTGCGAATTATTATGGGTTCTCGTGCATTGTTGGTATTGAAAGGCAGCAGAGTGTCTGTTACTAAAATTCAAAAAACTGGATATAAGTTTAAGTATTTGAAAATAACGGATGCTTTAAAAGCTATCTATGAAAAATAAGAAGCCAGAAATTTATGCCTTTTTAAATTCAAGATAAAAAGTTGTTCCCTCACCAATAGTTGAAGTAAAATAAATACTTCCATCCATTTGTTCAACAATACTTTTCGACATGGCCAAACCCAAGCCGGTACCGCTAGTTTTGGTAGTAAAGTTGGGCTCGAAAATTCGATCTTGATCTTTCTCTTCCATTCCTACGCCATTATCTTTTATCTCTAATTCAAAAGCCGCTTCTTTCTCAGTTAGTTTAACTATTATTTCTCCTCCCTCAACTGTTTCAATTGCCTGTGTAGCGTTTTTAATAAGGTTATTGAACAAACGAAGCAGCTGCCCCTTATCGCCCATAATAAAAGCAGGTGTTTTCTCTTGAAAGGAAAGCAGTTGAATATTTACTTCATCTTCATAAATTGAAACTGCCGATTGGAGAATCGGTAAAACATCCAATCGTTCAAATTTTTTCTCTGGCAATTTAGCGAAGGTTGAAAATGCATTGGCAATCTTAGTTAAACTGTCAATTTGTTCAATTAAGTTTTGAGCTGTGCGTTCCATTCGCTTTTTCATTTCCTCTGCTGAGGTTATTTCCATGCGTTGCAAATGCTGAACGTGTAACCGCATAGGTGTAAGCGGATTTTTGATCTCATGAGCCACTTGTTTCGCCATCTCCCTCCAAGCATCTTCTCTTTCTGATTGTGCTAGCTGCTCAGCACTCTCACTCAATTCAATGGCAATTCTGTTGTACTCCTTTACCAATGCTCCAATTTCATCATTACTATCCCAAGCGATTAACTCAACAGAAGAGCCAAGTTTTAATCGGCTAATTTGGTTACGAATCATTAAAAGCGGACGAGACAGCTGGTTAATTAACAAAACAGAAACCAACAATGACAAGGTAAATATTCCCACATAAATATTAACAGTAGAAACCAAAAATGAAGAAATTTCCTGCTCAAGTTCACCTTGTTTTGAAAAGTATGGCAAGTTTAAATATGCCAAAATTTCGTTGTTGTAGTTCTTAAAAGGTATGTAAGCAGACAAATATGCCATCTCTCCGATTTGCTCTTTTTGTACCCACTCAGCCTTGTCTTTTTTAACCAAAGCATGATATGCCTTTGGATTTAAACGCTTGCTTTTCAATCCTTTATCAAATACTTCAGGACGAGAAGTAGCATACAATTCACCATTAGTATTGTATATGTTAATATCGGAGTAAAATACATTTGAAATCTTGATGAGTGAATTTGCAATATAGCTTTGCATTTCTGCAGCTAAAAACTCTTCACCACCAAATTTTTGCTCCAGCTCTAAATTAATAGAGCGCACCTTTTCGCTTAATATTTTAGCATTTTTCTCACCGTATTGCTTTTGAATATAATAAGTAGTCCCCAAGCTAAAAAATAGCAAGGTCATTAACAAAGAGCCAATGAGCAATAGTTGAACTTTTACAGAAAAATCTGTAAATGGAAAACGATAGTGGAAAGGAAAGCCCCCAACAAATCCAGCTAATACTAAAAACAATACTGCATATATCACAAAAAGATATGCCCAATAAGTGAAAAAATTAACTGCTTTTGGAAGCGGTCTGCTCAGTACAATTGTTGTTGACTTATCTTTTTGATAAAGTAAATGTTCATGATTTTCCCATTGAGTGAGGAAAAAAGAAGAAGGCGAAATCTCTGTAACTTTTAATTTTCTTTCATAATTAAAATTGCCAAAATGATAAACAAGTTCCTCCTTTTCGTAAACAGCATAAGCATATTCATTTAAACGCAAATCTTCAAATTGGCTTTGAGTCTCTATTAGCAATTCAGGATATCCCTCATTTTCATTAAAATTATTGGCAACAAACTCAATATATAGCGTATAATTAGTGCTATCTACAGGAATACTAACCTCAGCCAAATAAGCGATACGTCCTGGAAAATTGCGCAGCTGAAACATATTGGTTGAACTTACTTTCTTCCCTTCTCTTCGTATTCTATTTTGAAAATAAAATTTACAAGATATGGCTGCGCTCTCTGGGTTTACATAAAGTGAATCTTCTACTTTACAAGGTGTAAATATAATTTTATACTTTTCCCAATAACCATTGAAATAATTAGAAAACAAATAATTTTCAGCAGTTTTCTCCACCTCCCAATAATGCTTTAAAAGCACTTTCAAATGCTTATCTGAGCGCAAAGAATCTTGTAATTCTTCAAAGAGGTATTCTGCAACTGGATCTTTTTCTTCCGCAAGTTTAACAACAATCAACTCTCTGTTCTTTGCTTCTTTTACAAATGCAACTTTATAGATAGCGTAAGCTGTTAGCAAAGAGGCGGAAAGCAATACAAAAATTGGCAAACTTAGGCTACGCCGGGATGGGCGATTGTGATGAATTAAAAATAAGATATAAGGAATCAATCCCCAAAAAAGAACATATGAAAACTTAAAGTAAAATGCAGCAATTGCAGTTGCAGCAATTGCTGCCGATAGCGCTAAAATAAAGTGCTTTTGTAAAGAACAAAGTGCAAATAGCTTTTTACTCCCATGATAAAGCAAACTAATGGTTGCAAAAACAAGCAAAGCAAAAGTTATAAAACTTAAGTAACTGTATATAGTAAGTTGAAATATTCTATTAAGATTAAAGCTTATAGAAGAATTGAAAACAGCAGATTGAATAACATTTACCAAAAAAGCAGAAAGCAAAAAACCCAATAAAACCACGCAAAAATGAACGAAGATCCTCTTATTATCTCTTACAACTAATGGAAGGAGAATTGCGGCATATAAAATTAATGAAGCATGAAGAAAAAAATCTCCTAAACTTGGAATCCACCTAGAGATTGCCATCTCAGATGGCTGAAAAACACCCCAATTAGCCCAAGCGTAAGGTGGGAAATAAAATATTAATATCCTAATTAAAATTGCTAAAAATATGGCAAAAATTACTTTTGTTTTTCTTCTTTTTACAATAATTAGAGGCAGGTAATGCAATATGAGCAACAATCCAATTCCAGCAAAAACTCCAACCGCAAATGACAAATTGCTAGAAGGTTGATTTTCTGTTTTGGCAATAAGACCAAATAATGGCAGTCCTTCTTTTGTATAGATGTTCCATGTTCCTTTGTCAAAATCAGTAGTGGTTTCAATTAATGGGAAACTAAAAGATTCACGAAAACTATTTTGAAGAAATTGGTTTTGATAAGGATAATTAGACTGAATGCTAATCAAACCTACATAAGTAGTGTCATTCGATTGATATTTTCTTTTCTCTTGCCAAGCAGCTCCATTTTTCATTCCACTTTCATTCGCCAGCAATTCTTCGTTTTCTAAAGAAGTGATATCTTCAGACCAATACTTTAATTTGTCATTAATAAATACAAAATATGAAAAACCTTCACCTTCCCAATCTTTTTCAAATTGAGCCGTGTTTCTAATAAAAGCATCTTGTTGAAAAACAAAATGCAGTTCTTTTAAACGCTTATCTAGTTGCTTTTCTTTGGCAAAAAGCACTTCTTGAAACTCCTGAAAATCTACTTTACTACTCCTATTCCTATGCTCAGAAGGCCAATAAGCAAAGGCAATAAAAATAATGCCGACAAGCAGCAAAATGTATCGTTGGGCTTTTTGCATAACACAATGATAGCAAAAATTAGACCTGAAAAGAACCGTTTTAAAAAAATACTCCTTTAAGTAAAACCTACCATTTTTAGCATTGTTAACATTTGGTAAATTTAATTTCTTTTCCCCATATTATTCGCTATATTTGAAGTGTTTAACAAAAACTACAATTAATATGAAAGAAGGCTATAAGGTTCTAGTACCAACTGACTTTACCAGTGAGGCCCAAGCAGCAATTTCTTACGCTGCATTTGTTGCCAAAAGTTTTAAAGGCTCCATAGTTTTATTACATGTTATTCCAAATGAAAAAGCAAGAGAGAAGGCTACTATCAATATGAAAAAAGAAGCTGAAAACGCAAGCAAAGAACATGGTTTAACAGTTGATTATAAAATAGAAAGAGGCAGTATTTTTGACCAAATCCCAGAGGTTGCAGATAAAATAAAGGCAATGCTTATTGTGATGGGAACTCATGGTGTAAAAGGTATTCAGCATATTACAGGAAGCTATGCGTTAAAGGTAATTGGACATTCAAAAGTTCCTTTTATCGTAACGCAAAGCAAAAAATGTGATGGCAAAATCAAAGATTTAGTCCTTCCAGTTAAGTTTTCTGAAGAAACAAAATCTAAACTATCTATTACCGCTAGTATCGCCAAACACTTTGGAGCTGTTGTTCGCATATTTACTTCTAACGAATCGGATGAGTTTCTACGCACAAAGGTAAACAGAGAAGTAATCTTTGCAAGACATTACTTTGAAGAAAGAGGTGTGAAATACGAAGTAGAAAGAGCAGTTGAACAAGGAAACTTTATTCCTCAAATGCTAGAATATGCCAACGACGTTGACGCTGATATGATCGCAATTGTAAACTCTACAGGAGATGCTGGCTTTCTACCAGAACTCTTTAAAGGAAGTGGTGAGGTTGAAGTATTAAACAATAAATACCAGATTCCTGTAATTGTAACTAACCCCTCTCAAATATTTGTACCACAGCACTTTGGTTAAAAAATACATCCTATTAAAAAAGCGGCATCAGCCGCTTTTTTTAATTTTGTAAATTGCAAATCTGCTTTCTTATGAAACTCCCTTTGTTTTTAATGAAGTTGCTGACTGCATCATCTCTTTAACTGCTCCTTTTGTAAAAGCCCTGCCAGTAATCGATTTCACACTATAGCTCTCCCCATCTATTTCAATGTGATAAAAGAAGTGATATTCAGGGTCTATCCCACTATCTGCAATACTTTTTTCATAAAGCATTATTTTATCATCCTCTTCTAGGTATTTAATTGAATAAACTAAGTCTCCTTCAAGCTCTTCTTTTTGTTCTGCTATGCTCATTCCAAAAGGAATAATTTCTATCCCAAAGCGTTTGCCAATACTTATTTCTACACTTCCATTAACCGTTTCCACCACATCGGCATTCCCTTTGCTCTCAGACGGTATATATATATCTAAAGGAATGTTATAGGCTGTCAGATCGAGCAAATCCATACCTTCATAGCTTGCCACCTCTTCTTGATTTTCTGTAGATTTATCTGACTGATCAGCTGTGTTTCCACAAGAAAACAATACAATTGACGACAATAAAAGTACTGTTATTTTTAACTTTTTCATTTGTTGATTTATTTATAGGTTGTCTAGCAAATATAGGTTACTAAAAGCAATCTCATCTATTTAATCTACAAGTATTTTTATCCTCCTAGCTTTGCTGTATGCTTTAAACTCAGGTGCATAATAAGATTGAATACTTGCTGCTCCATTGCCAAAGTCACCTGATTGTGTTACTTTCATTTCATACTCGAACACATAACTACCCCTTGGTAAGTGCTCAAAAAAGAAGTTTGTCGAAGCATCAGAAACCGACTGATAATAATACAATCCATCTTGTGAACGATAAGCCGAAAGTATAGTTACTGGCTCTAAAGCCATAGCTGGCAGATCTTTTAAGTGGACGAAATCCATATCCCTATCATTTTCTATAAGTAAACGAACCAGAAGCCGATCACCTAACCTCAGCTCATTTCTATCGATAGGTGATATTTTCTTTCCCGATTTAGTGCGAATTACTTTAAATAAATCCTTACTTACTTTCAATCCGCTTTCGCTTACTTCTTCCAATTGATCAAAATCTTGATAGTACTGTAGGTATGCAGCACCCCAGGCAATAGACTTCCCGCTATTTTTCAACTTTATTTCTCCCATATCTGGAGTAATTTCTTCACTTTCCCATCGCTTTTTTAAGTAAGCCGTTCCTGGAGATGAACTTTCAGAGGTATTGAGTTGATTATTACCTACAATTACTGACAACTCTCCACTTTCTACCAATAAATTTTCACCCTCCATCAACAAACTATAAATTGCCAAAGCAGTTGCACGATTGCCCTCCCAAGCTTGTGTTTGCTTTTGTTTGAGCAACCATACTTTCATTTCTTCTACTGATTGTTTATCGTTCAGCACCTCATTAAAAGCAGCAATCATCATTGCCTGACTTTCTACTTTTGCCGTATACCAGCTCCTACCACCATTATTGTTTTTCCAATACATGCCCATCTCTTCATCTTCAATTGCATGGTCTTTTAATGATAGTAGAATCTGCTCTGCCAATGGATTTTTATCTTGCAAACGGTGTAAAGCAATAGCTAAGCTAGCTTTCATCATCATACTTTGATTCTTCCAATCCGTTTCTGTCATAGACATATAGTGGATAAAAGCAGTGCTATCTTTTATGGCTATTTCTTGAAAAAAGCTTCTTAAATAAAGATATTGTACTTCTGTAGCACCAAGATGAGGACCATTCTTATTTGATCTCAATTTCCAATATTTTTGGTACTCTTTTAAGACTGTTTCATCCAAATAAACTATTGCAGCCTCAAGCGCTGATTTCATTTTTTGAGTTGAATCAAATTGAATGTCCATTTGTTTAAGCCTTCCAAAACCCTCCACAATTAATGCAGTAATATAAGGACTGCTTCTCATACTCTTAAACCAAGGCCATCCTCCATCAGGCAACTGCAAATCAAGCAATTGATTACTTGCTTGGGACAATGCATTCCTCATTTGATTGGCTTCAAAAAGAAGTGCAATTCTCCCCTTTTGCTCAGTTTCATTTTTCGCCTCTCTCAACCAAGGAGTTTCTTCCAATAAAATTTCTTTTAACTCTTTATTTTGTTCAAGTTTAGATAACATCTCATCACTATTTAATGTGCTCCAGCTTGCAAATACCTCTTTAATTCTCTTCTGCTCATTTACTATCTTTTGTGCAATACTATTGGCAAAGATCTGATGAAACAGCTGTTCTGGATTGTTCGGATTTGCATCGGACAAATAGGGCAAGGCCTGCACTGCATACCATGCCGGATTAGCAGATAGCTCGATGGTAAAAGAAGTAGGCTCAAGACTAGTATCTTCCATTTTTAAAAGTGCAGGAAATGAAAATAACTTCTCACTATTCGAGCGAATGGGCAAAGGCAAGCTTTCTGTTACTAATTTCTTTCTCGGCAATACTGGAATTACTCCTTCTTGACCGTCTGAAAAATCATCTCCCTTAGCAACAATTTGATACTTTAATATTTTTACCTTTTCGGGAATTTTAATCTCCCAAAAGTGACTTTGTGAAGTAAATGGAGAAAGCTTAAAAGATTTTGCTTCTTGATCAGCGACGAATACATCAATCTCACGGTTATTTTCTGCATCAAAAAACTGTAGGCTTACTGTTCCGCTTTGTACACTTTCACTATTATTTTCAATACTACTACTAAAATAAAACCGATCACCCATTCTAAAAAATCGAGGTAAATTTGGAAAAATCATCAGCTTTTTTTGACTGCGAATGCTGTATTCTAGCATTCCCACTTCAAGAAACTTAGTGTGTGCTAATGCAGTAAACTTCCATTTCGTAAGTGCATCGGGCATGATAAACTCAAAACTCAAACTTCCATCTTTTTCGTTGTATTTTGCAGGATAGAAAAAAGCAGTTTCTCTAAAATCTTTGCGCAGTTGAATTGTTTTAGTCTTCTCTTCTGCTATTTGCTCTTTAGTTATTTCATTTGTTGATAATAAGGAAGCATCTTCCTTAGTCAATTGAGCATTTCCCCCAAACTCATTTATAGGCACAGATTCAGTCGCTTTATCAGTCATTAGCATCGGCTCTCCATATCGATAGTAGTGGTTTGCACCCATATGAAAACCAAACCAATTAAGTCTTGGGTAAACCATTCTTGAAAACGGTTGATTATACGAGCTTCTTCCACCATACAAGCGAGCATAACTGTTGCCAAAAGCAGACGATCTCCAAGACAATCTAGTAGATTGCTGACCATGTAAGTTCATTTCCCAACTCTGTTTTCGAAAAACATCTAAATCCTGACTGTACATTCCCAACAAAAGTTCAGCTTCCACTTTTTCTCCTTTGCTTCCGCTGATACTTAAAGTCCACTTCTCTTCACTTCCGGCTTCAACCAAATCTCGATAGGTTTCTAACTTTAATTTTAGTTGTTTGTTGGTATATGGAACAACTACTTGATGTGTGGTTTGAATAAATTCGTTTTGCTGTACCCCGTTAATATGTATGCTAAATCCTCCACGGAATTTTTCTGGCACATCAATGGAAAGCTTTTTCTGCTCTTCATTAATCCTCAACCATTCTGAATGAATAATTTTTCCGAGATGTTCAACTTCATATAGCAGTTCAAGGTTTTCCCAGCTACTTCCCAAAAGAAAAGAAAACACTTCTCCAACCTCTACGTTTTCAACAAGTGGCTGAAACCACAACTTTTTAAATGCTGGTGGTTGTGTTTCCTGCTCATCATACAGTATAAAGCGCTGCTCAATACTCACAGCTTGGCCAAATCGATCTTTACCCTTAATATCTACCATATATGTGCCAGCTTTTAAAGCTTTATCCAAGCTTATCACTTCATTTGAGCTTACTTCGTTTGTCAAATACAAATGAGATTTTTTGAATGTTTCCAGGTTTTCTGAATCGCCAGATAGCTTCCACAATTCTAAACTCAATTTCAAATCAACTTCTTGTTGCTTGTTGTTTTTTGCAAAAACAACAAGCTTTTGAAGCTTCTCTATTGTAGTAGTGCTTTCAATATTGGTACTCAAATAAATAGCTTGTTGCCCTAAATGAATGGTTTTACTACTGCTTTGAACTTCACCATTTGGAGCAGTTGCCTCTAGATATATTTCGAAATTCTCAATAGGGTTAAACCCTTCCACAGTATTATCGGAAGCTTCTGCTAAAAAATCAAATGAAAAGCAACCATTTACATCTGTTTGCAATTGCCCATTTGCTATCTCAGCTTCTGTTTGATTCATAACAACTGGGCGCTGCCAATGCCAAAATGGAAACCTACTCCTTCGAACAACATGGTATTTAATTTCAGAATCTCCTAACTGCCCTCCTGCATATCGTTCTACTTTTCCACTAACTGTTACCTCTTCGTCTAGCTTGTATGTTTGCTTTGTGCTATCAAACACAATTTCAAAGGTTGGTCGCTTGTAATCTTCTACTGAAAAATAATGGCTCCCGTGCTGATCTTGTATTCGATATTCTCCTTTTAAATCTCCTTTAGGCAAAGTAAAAGTTCCATGATAACTACCATAATCATTGCTAGTAACTTCCATTTTATACAAGCTCTCGCCATTGACATTAAACAGTTTAATTTCTTGTGTATAGTTTGCTTTAACCGCCTTTTTACCATCTTCAGTTTTTACAACAATTCCTTTAAAGTGCACTAACTGTCCAGGTCTATAGATTGCTCTATCGGTAAAAAGATAAGACCTTAAAACCTCTCCTTTTGTATTGTAACTTGGACTATAATAGTAAAAGTAATTCGTCAACAAACTATCTTCACCATCTGTAATGCAAAAGCTATATCTTTTATTTTCAGCTTTATCTATAATTAAATACCCTTCTTTATTTGCTGTATATGATTCCTTATTTTCCCAAAAATAATCACGACTATTCTTGTCGTATACTGCTTTAATCAAATGCAATTTACCCTTGTTAATTGCAGTTCCCCTTTCTCTATCCCTTAGGTAAACTTCCAATTGATCTGTAGTGGTGTTTCTTGAAAAGTATGCGATGTTACTTAGTTGAAAGTCATTAATAGCTACAGTAGAAGCAGCAACATTAAAAGTAGAATCTGCTGATGCGAAAAGCAAATAATTTCCCAACTCCAAGCCTTCTATTTTTGTTGTATAGTCATGTGTCTGATAATCGGTTTGCGGTGGCAACTGCAAAACCCACTGTCGGTGAATTTCATGAGCTTCCATCTGCTCCATTCGCTCTTTTATTGACAAATAGGCGCGATTGGGGCGTTCTTGTAATACAGGTATTTTATATAACCTAAAGTAAAGTTTATCATAATTCCTATACCTTAATCCTACCGAAACTCCCATTTTGGGAGCTGACACCTTTGGCAATTCTATAGAAAGTTGTTTTTGAAGAATACTACCTTTTAATATGCTTGCATTTTTGGAAACAGCAGTTTGTGCTTCTTCAATTTTATTGCATAACTTCATTACCTTTATCAACGCTCCTTCTGAAAAATTAATTGTTTTATTGCTTCTTCCTAATTGATAATAAAGCTGAGCTTTAGCAAACCAAATTGCAGGCAAGTTTTCATGATTATATTCACTTTCCAACCGATTTAAAGCAGAGAGATGCAGTTGTGTTTTGCGATTTAAATTAACAATAGAAGTAACATACTCTAAGCGCTCAAGTTCTCTTTCTAAAAGCATATTTTCTGAATTAATTTTGAGATGGTATGTTTCTAAATTCTGAAAAATGCGAAGAGCATTGTAGCGGTTTGAAGTTGTGTCTTCAATTTCAAAAGACAACACTGTAAACTTTTTAGCTGGCAAAAACAATGTAGTGTCTCTTTTAATATTTTTGTCGAAAGTTGTAATGCTTCCATCATCTCTTTTAAAATACTCCAAAGCTCTATCTGCCAAAAACTCATAAAAAGTTGGCCTATAACTAATGCTATTACTATCGGATATTAACAGTATTTCGTCAAATTTTTCAAGCGGTGTATTTTGCAAAACTGTTGTTGACTGTAAGGATTTACGATAGTGAAAAACAATATGGTTTTGAATCTTATGAAGACTCAAAGAGCGAACATCTTTTTCATTAAAATCAACAGTTTCACTTCTATTCTGAAACCTCCACCTATTTTGCTCAAAGTATTGATTGTATAATTCTGCAGTAGCAGAGTGTAACAAACTTTTCAGCGGTTCGCTAGCTGTTATTGTTTGGCTTTCAAAAGCTGTTAAAATTTTCAACTGTGCATCTTCTTCAATCTTATTGATGTATTTTGAACGATAGGCTAAAGCTTTAAATATTTGAACTGCGTTCTGCTCATCAACTGCTTTTTGTAAAATCGCATCTGTTTTCTCAACAATTGATTTTCCCATCCCTTTGCTTTCCATCTTTTCTACTTCTAGCCAATCTGCATGATAACTTTCAGTAGCATAAGAATGTGTATTTGTGTTAGTTGTTTTGTTTTTGCAAGCTCCCAGGTTTAAGGCGAGTATGATGCTTGATAAAATTAAAGTGATTCGCGCAACTTTTTTCATAATGTTGTTTATTTCAGATAACGATGAAATACAAAGATGATACCACTTTAATCATCTGACTTTTTAAAGGGGAATCTTGTACGGTCATTTATTCCTGAAAGGCCAAGCTTATAGCGAATGGAAATAATTCTTATTGTAATTATAGTTAGTATGGTAATAAGGGCACTAACTTCAAACGACACCTCCATACTTTCAAGCAAGACAAATAGTGCGCCACCAATAATACAAGCCAAAGCATAAATCTCTTTTCGAAAAACCATTGGGATTAAATTGATAGACATATCTCGAATAACACCACCAAGAATAGCAGAAAACATTCCCATTATAACTGCAATTGCAGGATCTACTTCAAGTAGTAAAGCTTTTTTTACCCCCAGAATTGTAAAAACTGAAATCCCAATCGTATCAAATAAAAAAAGGGTTCGCCTCAATTTTCTAACATACTTTTGAAAAAGATAGGTAATCACCACCCCAATAAGAATTACTATGATGTAATCAAAATTTTGCATCCAACCAACTGGCGTAATTCCAAGCAGCAAATCTCTCACTGTGCCGCCACCAACAGCTGTAACAAAGGCAAGAAAAGCTGCGCCAAACAAATCAAGTTTTTTATTGGCTGCTGCCATTGCTCCAGAAATAGCAAAGGCCAAAGTTCCCAACAGGTCTAAGTAAAAAAGAAAACTGTACACATTTAGTATCTCTAAGCTATCCATGCTGCGAAAGTAATCTATAATTTATATACTGCCTCACTGAAAGTAGTTGACAATATAATCTTATTTTAAAACTTTTTATTGATTTTATTAAGGATTTATTCTCAACACACCCAAGAATTTCATTGTTTTAAAAACTCATTTAAA
>Ga0079223_10000440_pt1 | contig 21019 bp, 14 predicted proteins | sample Stecom2011_FD_75072 | JGI IMG/M metagenome (GOLD analysis project Ga0079223, IMG submission 75072) | Agricultural soil microbial communities from Utah to study Nitrogen management - Steer compost 2011 | ecosystem: Environmental > Terrestrial > Soil > Agricultural land | place: USA: Utah...
AGACCCAAAATATAAAAACTACTCTTTGCTTGGGATTGCCTTTGAAAGCGGTTTTAATTCTAAATCCGCATTTAATAGGGTATTTAAAGATTTAACTGGTACTACTCCCAGTGGATATAGAGATTCCCTGTCCACCTCCTAAACTATACTCCCAAAGTCCTAATCTATAAACCAGGACGTATTAAATATTACTAACAGGTGCCAGCTTACAAGCTAGGTCGCACAAGCTATGGTTTGCTCATACTTTTGTTTACAGAAAATCAAAATAGATTATTAATTAAAAGTAAATGTTATGAAAACTCAAGTGAAAAAAACAAAGCTTATAAACCTCCTAAATGTGAATAAGCTTGTAAAGTTTAATGTGCAATCCCTTTTATTGGTACTTGCATTTATGTTGGTCAGTATTTCTGGATTTGCACATTGCGATTCCTACGATGGGCCTGTAATTAAAGATGCTTTAAAAGCATTGGATCAAAATAATGTTGAGCTTGTACTTAAATGGATAGATCCACAACAGGAAGAGGAAGTTATATTCTTGTTTGAGAAAGCCTACCAATTAAAAAATGGAGACAAACAGCTGTATACTATTGTAGAAAAATATTTCTTAGAAACCCTAGTAAGATTACACAGAGAAACTGAAGGCGCTCCATATACCGGTTTAAAGCCAGCTGGTTCAATGACACCCTTGGTAGAAATGGCAGATAAATCTATTGCAAATAAAAGCGCAGAGGAGGTGATTGATGCCGTTACAACTCATTTAGAGCAAGTGCTAAGAGAGCGATATGCAACAGTTTCAAAACTCAGTAAAAGCAAAAATAATTCTGTAAAAGAAGGGCGCGCCTATGTGGAGGCATATGTTGCTTACACTCATACTTTAGAAGCCTTAGAGCATGTTTTACACGGAGATATTTCTCACTAATTAATATAAATGATAAAAATATAGACATGGAAACTTTAAAGAAAATAAAAACCGTTAGGTTTCAATTGGAAACCCTTAGTTGTCCAACTTGCATTACCAAAATAGAAGGTGTGCTCAACAAAGAAGCAGGTGTAGAAAAGGCAAAGGTACTTTTTAACTCAAGCAAGGTGAAAGTAGAATATGATGAAGATAAAGTATCTTCTAATCGATTGGCCGAAGTAATAGAAAAAGTAGGCTACCCAGTTTTGTCGTCTAAATAATATAAATACCAGTACTATGAAAGCTAAACAAATAGATAGAGTAATGTATGCAGCAGGAGTTTTACTTCTTGCTGCATTAGCAAGCTACCTGCTGAATGGGAGTAAATTGTTGTTTAATACACTTCTAATTACAGCTTCGGTAGTTGCCGGAGCTCCAACTTTCTTAAAAGCATGGCAAGCCACCAAGTTAAAGGTGTTCAGTATTGAACTTTTGGTAACAATTGCTGTAATTGGGGCGCTGATTATCGGAGAGTATTTAGAGTCTGCAGCCGTAACCTTTCTATTTTTATTTGGTGCATTTTTAGAGGTAAGGTCTTTAGAAAAAGCGCGGGCATCTCTTAAATCATTAATGGATATGGCTCCCCTTAAGGCAACAGTACTCCGAAATGGTTTGCGTGCTGAAATTATGGCGGAGGAGGTCGTTAAAAATGATTTGGTCATCATTCAAACGGGAGAGAAAATTCCAATTGATGGTAGGGTTATATCAGGAAATGCTTCTGTTAATGAAGCAGCCATTACAGGTGAATCTGTACCAGTAAGCAAAAGCACAGATGACAAAGTGTTTAGCGGGAGTATTTTAGATAGCGGATATCTCGAAGTAATAGCGGAGAGTGTGGGAGCAGACACTACCTTTTCCAAAATTATCGAATTGGTGGAAGAAGCTCAGGAAGGCAAAGCAAAAACGCAACGGTTTTTAGAGAAGTTTGCCAGTATTTATACACCAGGAATTATAGTTCTATCCGTTTTTGTATGGCTAATTAGTCGAGATATCCATTTGTCACTTACTTTCCTAGTTATTGCTTGTCCTGGCGCATTGGTGATTTCTGCACCAGTTTCTATTGTTGCAGGAATAGGAAACGCTGCACGAAACGGAATTTTAATTAAAGGTGGAGAGGTTATGGAGAATCTGGCAAAGCTAAACGCATTTGTATTTGATAAAACTGGAACTTTAACAAAAGGCAAAGCCGAAGTTACCGCTGTTAAAGGGTTTGGAATATCTGAAAAGGAACTGTTACTTATGGCTGCCGAAGCAGAAATGATCTCGGAACATCATTTGGGAAAAGCCATTGTAAAAGAAGCGGAAAGAACCGGATTAAAGCTTCTGAATCAGCCTACTGAAGTAAATGTGCTTAAAGGCCGCGGAATTGAAGTGAACTTAAATGGGAATTTACTATATATTGGAAATCGAAAAGGACTTTCCGAAAATGATATTCAGATCGAAACTGAAGTAGAGTCCTATGCCACCCAAGAGGAGAAAGCTGGAAATACCGCTGTATTTATTGCCGACGACAAAAAGATTTTGGGAATTATTTCTATCGCTGATGCTATAAGAGATAAGGCTAGATCTACCATGGATAGTCTCCGCGAGGCAGGGATAGAGCGCTTGGTAATGCTAACTGGAGATAACAAACATACAGCTCAAATAGTGGGTAATCAACTGGGAATGGACCGGATATATGCCGAACTTCTCCCCGAAGAAAAAGCATTAAAAGTAAAAGAATGCATGGGGAAGGGTGTAAAGCTTGCAATGCTGGGAGATGGAGTAAATGATGCTCCTGCTATCGCTTCTGCTGATGTTGGTATTGCTATGGGAGTTGCTGGTACCGACATCGCAATGGAAACAGCAGATGTGGTATTGATGGCAGATAATCTCGATAAACTAACCCACGCTGTGAAACTTTCAAATGCTACAGTGCGCAACATGAAGCAAAATATGTTTATTGCTGTCGGAACGGTTGTTTTGTTATTAGCAGGTGTACTTACAAAGAATGTAAACTTAGCATCTGGCATGTTGATTCATGAATTGAGTGTGCTTTTGGTAATCTTAAACGCTATACGTTTGGTACGTTATAAGCCAGATAGCTTTTTAAAGTATCGAAGATTTTCGCCAATTAAAGAGACTCAAAACTCCCATAGTTTCTCAGCATAATTGAAATTTATAATGCTAAAGAATTACTTTTAATGAGTTGCGACTTGATGGGGAAATATTTAAAATTGAAACTAATAATTATCATGCTTTATTTGAACTCAATTGTATAATTTTGATAGCCAAATGAAAAGCTTACTTACCATATTGCTTTCTTTAGTCGTTTCTTTCCAAAGTGTAGGCATTGGTATTTCAGATTTATTGATGTTAACTGATTTGGTTGAACACGCTAAATTTCACGCTGAAGAGCATGGGGACGATTTCTTTACTTTTTTTGATAAACACTATGGCTCCTTAAAGGCCGAACATCAAAAAGTGAATAAGGAGGAAGAAGCACAACATGAAAAGCTCCCTTTTCAGCATCAGAATTGTAATCACAACTTATCTGAAGTAGTTGTAGTAGTTTATGAGTTTTCACTAAACAAAACTGAAGGGTTTGCTATTGAGAAGCTTAACTTTCACTATCAAAACCTTTATACATTTCTCGAAAGAGCTTCGATCTTCCAGCCTCCTAAAATTGCATAATTAAATTATAGCATTTTAATTGAAGTGCTATGTATATAATTGTGATTGTTTGTTTCTTATTTATTTCGGAATAGCATCACACTTAGTTCTCCTATTTCACTTTCAGCAAATATTTGTTGTTGAAGTTTAAAGAACACCATTTAATTATGTTATCAAAAATAATACATTTCAGCATCAGAAATAAACTGATTGTTGGGCTATTTACTCTAGCGCTCATAGTTTTCGGTATATTTTCACTTACCCAATTGTCAGTGGGTGCAGTCCCCGATATTACTAATAACCAGGTGCAGGTAATTACTACCTCTCGCAACCTTTCTACACAGGATATGGAGCAGTTTATTACCTACCCTGTGGAGTTAGAGATGGCAAACCTTCCCGGAGTGCTTGAAATTCGATCTATTTCTAGGTTTGGACTTTCTGTGGTTACCATCGTTTTCGAAGAGGATATGGGGATGTATTTGCCACGGCAACTTATTGCTGAAAAAATACAATCTGCTGCAGAAAAAATACCAGAGGGTTTTGGCACACCTGAAATGGGACCAATTACTACTGGATTGGGAGAAATTTATCAATATATTTTAGATGTAAAACCTGAGTATAAGGATAAATATAGCCTTACAGATCTTAGAACAATTCAAGATTGGATTGTAAAAAGACAGCTTTCTGGAATCCCCGGAGTGGTAGAGGTCAATACTTGGGGAGGGCATTTAAAGCAATATGAAGTTGCCATAAATTCCAATAAGCTTAATGCAATGGGGATTACTGCTGGTGAAATATTTACTGCCTTAGAAAAAAACAACAGTATTTCTGGAGGTGGTTATATCGAAAAATCAAATCAAGCTTATTTTATTCGAGGGGAGGGTTTACTTAACTCACTTGAAGATATTGGAAATATTGTAGTAAAAAATGATAAAGGATTTCCTATTTACATTAAAGATGTTGCTAAGGTACAATTTGGAAGTGCCTTAAGATTTGGTGCGATTACTGGAAATGGAGAAGGTGAAAAGGTGCTGGGACAAATCATGATGATTAAGGGAGGACATTCCGACAAAGTAATAAAAGCAGTAAAAGAAAGAGTAGCAGAGATTTCATCTTCCTTACCTGAAGGCGTGTTTATCAATGCTTTCTTAGATCGAAGCGTCTTGATTAAAAAAACAACTTCTACAATAGCTGAAAATCTGATTTTAGGAATCTTGATTGTGATTTTTGTAGTTGTACTCTTGTTGGGGAATTTGCGATCAGGCCTTGTAGTAGCTTCGGTAATTCCACTTTCCTTGCTGTTTACGCTTTCAATGATGTATCTGTTGAAAATAGACGCCAATCTAATGAGTTTAGGGGCAATTGATTTCGGGATTATAGTAGATGGGGCGGTGATTATTGTAGAATTTGTCGCCTTTCAAATAAATAAAAAGGTTTTAACGTTAAATACATTGTCGCCAAAGGAAAGGCAATTGGCCAAGGATAAGATTTCTGGAGAGGGCTCAACAAAGATGATGAATGCTGCTGTATTTGGTCAGTTAATTATTTTAATCGTTTTTATTCCAATTCTTACACTGAGTGGTGTAGAGGGAAAGATGTTTCAGCCGATGGCTCTAACTTTTAGCTTTGCTATGCTTGGAACAATGTTGTTGTGTTTTACTTACGTTCCAGTAGCTGCAGCATTATTTTTAAAACCAACCGAGGTGTCTTCAAAAAATATATCTGTGCGCATAATGGACTTTTTAAATAAGCTGTACGAACCTATAATTCGATGGGCATTAAGCACTAAAAGGCTAGTTATAGGAATTGCTGTATTCATGTTAATTGTAACAGCTTTTATTTTTTCTAGTATGGGAGGTGAATTTATTCCTAGTTTGGATGAAGGGGATTTTGTAATCCAACCTGTTTTGAAAACAGGGACTTCACTCAGCAATACCATAAAAGTAACTACTCAAATAGAACAGATATTGATTGATAACTTTCCAGAGGTTGATCAAGTGGTTACTAGGATAGGTGCTGCTGAAGTGCCAACAGATCCAATGTCAATGGAGGAGACAGATGTAATCATCACCTTAAAGCCAAAAGGGGAATGGGTATCTGCAAAAAGTAAAAATGAACTCGCAGAAAAGTTTGAAGTGGCTCTATCCGTAATACCAGGCATGGAAGTTGAATTTAGCCAGCCAATTGAAATGCGTTTCAATGAGCTGATTACAGGGGTTCGTGCTGATATTGCTATTAAGATTTTTGGGGAAGACTTAGAGGTTCTTGATAGAAAAGGACATGAGGTCAAAGATTTGCTTAAAAATGTAGAGGGTGCAGATGATGTGATACTTGAAAAAGTAGTCGGTCTTCCAGAGATGAATATCAAATTTAATCGTTCAAAAATTGCTCGTTATGGACTTAATATTGAAGAGCTTAACGAAATGATTTCTATGGGATTTGCCGGTAGGTCAGCGGGGAGTATATTTGAAGGTGAAAAGCGCTTCGATTTGGTTATGAGGTTGGAAGATAGCTATAGAAAAGACATTAGCAATATTGAGAACTTATATGTCAGCACTCCCTCTGGACAAAGAGTGCCCATGAGAGAGCTTGCAGAAATTAAATATTCTAAAGGTGCTGCGCAGATTTCAAGAGATGAAACAAAGCGCAGAATTGTAGTAGGTATAAATGTGCGAAAGCGCGACTTGCAAAGTGTGGTAAACGATGTTCAAAAGTTAATAAAAGAAAACGTAAAACTTCCTGTTGGTTATACGATAGAATATGGCGGTCAGTTTCAAAATTTACAATCTGCTAAAAAGCGTTTATATGTTGCCGTACCCGTAGTATTGTTGCTGATTTTTGTCATGTTGTACTTTGCCTTTAAATCTTTGAGAGAAGCATTGATGATATACTCTGCAATTCCTTTGTCTGCGGTGGGTGGTGTATTGCTACTATGGGCTCGTGATATGCCATTTAGTATTTCTGCTGGAGTTGGATTTATTGCACTTTTTGGAGTATCGGTACTAAATGGGATCATCTTAATTGAACACTTTAAGGAACTTAAAAGAGAAGGAATGAAAGACAAGAAAGAATTGATTATTCAAGGCTCTAAAGACAGGTTGCGAGCAGTTTTGCTTACCGCATCATCTACAGCTTTGGGTTTTTTGCCAATGGCAGTTTCTACTAATGTTGGAGCAGAAGTACAACGGCCATTAGCTACGGTAGTTATTGGTGGAATGATAACTGCCTTTATATTAACTTTAGTGGTTTTACCTGTGTTGTATTATATATTTGATGTTGACATCAAGAAAAATCAATCTGTAAAAGTTGGTAAAACTTTGCCAATTACAATGATTTTGATACTGTTTTCCGTGACTGGAATAGCGCAGGAGAATTCGATTGTACTAGAAGAGTTACAGCAAATCGCCTTGAAAAATAATCTTGGGTTAAGGACATCAGAATTACAAAGAGATGAAGCAGAAGCTTTGATTGGAAGTGCCTTTTTTTTCGATAAAACACTTGTCTTTTATGAGTATGATGAAAACAATATTGCACCAAATAACATTCCGCTGGATATGTTTGGAGTACAGCAAGATTTGCGTTTCCCAACGGTATATTTTGCAGAAAGAAAGATAAACCGCCAACAATTTGAGATGCAAAAAAGTCAATACTCAATTCAAATTAGAAAAATTAAAGGTATGGTGGCTGCAGCTTATTACCAATTTCAATATGTAAGTAATAGAGAAGAGGTATATAGGAAGTTAGACAGTTTGTACCAGAACTTTGCCCATTCTGCAGAAAGAAGGTTTGAACTTGGAGAGACAAACTATTTGGAAAAAATAACTGCTAAAGCAAAACAGAGGCAGTTGGCAATAAATTATCTTAAAAGTAAGGAAGATGTGAAGATTGCACTTAAACAATTAAGAACTATTTTACAGTCTAAAGATAGTTTGCAAATTGAAAGAACTACTGTTAAAAAGCTTTCAATCTCATTGGAAAGCATAGATATTCATCCTACAACAGCTTATCTTCAAAATCGAATAGAATATTTTCGCGCAAAACAAAGTCTAGAAAGACAGTGGCTATTGCCAGATATTAGCTTGTCTTATGCTATGGGTAGTAATTCAACCTTGAATGAAAATATATACAAATACCAAATAGGCATAAAGATTCCTTTATTCTTTAGAGCCAATACATCTAAAGTAAAGGCTTCGAAAATAGCTGCAGAAATTAGTCAAAATCAGGCGGAGGATTTTGAACTTCAACTCAACTCAAAACAGGCTCAGCTGTTAAGTGAACTTTCAAAATACAATGAAGGGCTGAGGTATTATCAAGAAGAAGGAAAGTCATTATCTGAAGAAATTTTAAAAACTGCAAACCTTAGTTTTAAAAACGGAGAGATTGATTTTTTTCAATATATCCAAAGTCTCGAGAATATCTATGAGATTGAGTTGCAGTATCTCGACAATCTTAATAAATACAATCAGACGGTGATTTCCATTAACTATTTAATTTTATAAACTAATCATTATGAACTATATAAATTCAATTTTACTACTCAGTTTGCTGCTTTTATATGGCTGCACTAATAATATAAAGGTAGAAAATAAAGCATCTGAATCAAGTACAGCTAAAGATCGTATTTATTTGAGCAAGGCGCAGTTTGAGAATTCGAAAATGGTGTTTGCTAGTGCAGTTAAAAAAGAGTTTTCTCAAACCGTAAGTGCATCAGGGATTATTGATGTTCCGCCTCAAAGTAAAGCCGAGATAAGTGCTTTTTGGGGAGGTTATATAAAGAGTACTTCCTTGCTAATTGGAGATAAGGTAAAATTGGGAGATTGTGTAGTGACATTGGAGAATCCTGAGTTTATAAACATGCAGCAAGCATACCTTGAAACTGCTGAAAAGCTAGCTTATTTGAAAGCAGACTACGAACGTCAAAAGACAATGGTAGAAGAAAATATTACTTCGCAAAAGAGTTTTCTAAAGGCTGAAAGCGAATACAAAACAGCAATGGCGCGAAACAATAGTCTTAAAAAGAATTTGCAAATGCTTAACATTAATCCCACTTCAGTTATGGAGGGGGATATTGTGTCTCAGGCGAGTATTTATAGCCCTATAGATGGCTACGTAACTCAAATTCTTGTCAACACAGGGACATATATTTCTCCAGCCGACAAAATAATGGAGGTTATGAACACAGATCATATACATTTGAAATTAAAGGTTTTTGAAAAAGATTTACTCCAGTTAAAAAAGGGGCAGAAAATTTTATTTAAAGTTCCAGAGGCCATGTCAGAAGAATATCAAGGAGAAGTTCATTTGGTTGGTAGCGCGATTGATCCGATAAGTAGACTTGCATTACTTCATGGGCATATAAACAATGATATTGATGTACATTTTAGTGTTGGAATGTTTGTAGAGGCAAAAATCATTATTGAAACAAACGAACATGCAGCTCTTCCAGTAGATGCTGTGGTGGAACTTGAGGGAAAAAAGTATGTGTTGATGTTGGAGAGTGAAGATAATGAGGGTTATACATTAAAATTATTGGAGGTAGAAGTAGAAAATAACTATAATGGCTTTACAAGTTTTAAATCTCAGTTGCCTTTGAATAAACAATTTTTAACCAAAGGGGGCTTTGTTTTGTTGCAAGAATAGTCTTTAGTTAAAAAGAGTTGATTAATTGAAGGTTTTACCCCCCCCTAAATTTACCTTTATATCTTGATTTTTGCGCATGTGAAATTACTACCTTAGCCTGTGAATATTCCAACTTAAACATAAGGAGATTTAGAAAGTAATGTGTTTATCAACTAATTAAATATCAGTAAATAAGAAGATAAAATGAAAGTAATACTGCAATCCACAGTTACTTGTCCCAGTTGCGGATATAAAAAAGAGAAAACAATGCCGATAACTTCTTGTGAATATTTTTACGAATGTGAAAATTGCAATAATATTTTGAAGCCAAAACAAGGCGATTGTTGTGTATATTGTAGCTATGGAACCGTAAAATGTCCACCAATACAAGAAGGCAAAAACTGTTGTTAATTTGTTGGATAATTAAGCTTTGAAACGCTACTACTCCCACTGTAAAATCCGAAATAAAAAAGTGACTATAATATAGGTTGATAAAAGTATAAATATGAAAAAAGTAGACATTCAAAATATTGACAACATTGAATTAATTTTCCTTACAAACGAGGATTATGAAGAGCTAAAAGATATAATGATTGAAGCTTATGCCAGCATGCCAAACTCATATTGGAATGAGCACCATATAAAAACTTTAATTAAAAATTTTCCAGAAGGACAAGTGGCAATAAAAGTAGACAATGAGCTTGCTGGTTGTGCATTGTCGATAATTGTTGACTACAGTATTTATGACAACAAGCATACGTACAAGGAAATAACTGGCAATTATACTTTTAATACCCACACTTCTAAAGGAGATGTTTTGTATGGGATTGATATATTTATTAAGCCCAAATATCGAGGATTAAGGCTGGGAAGGCGTTTGTATGATTACCGAAAAGAGTTGTGCGAACGACTTAATTTAAGAGGAATTGTTTTTGGTGGTAGGATTCCCGCATATCATCAACACTCAAATAAGCTGACGCCCAAACAGTATATTGAAAAGGTGAGAAAAAAGGAAATCAATGATCCTGTTTTAAACTTTCAGATGTCAAATGATTTTCACCCAACAAAAGTTCTAAAAGGATACTTGGAAGGCGATAAAGAGTCGAATGAATATGCTGTATTATTAGAGTGGGATAATGTTTATTATGAAAAAACGACAAAAACAACATCGACACATAAGTCTACAATTCGACTTGGCTTAATTCAATGGCAGATGAGATTGTATGATAACTTCGAAGAGTTGATGCAGCAAGTAGAATACTTTGTTGAAGCAGTTTCTAACTATAGATCAGATTTTGCATTGTTTCCAGAATTTTTTAATGCGCCATTAATGGCTGATTACAATCATTTGTCGGAATCTGAAGCCATTCGAAAATTGGCTGGGTATACTGCTGATATTGTCAATAGATTTTCAGAGCTGGCAATTACATATAACATTAATATTATCACTGGAAGTATGCCCGAACTTGTAGATAATAATTTGTATAATGCCGGCTATTTATGCAAACGAGATGGGAGGATTGAACGTTTTGAGAAACTACATGTAACACCAGATGAAGCAAAGGTATGGGGGATGCAAGGCGGTAATAAAATAAAAACTTTTGATACCGATTGTGGAAAAATTGGCGTTTTAATATGTTATGATGTTGAGTTTCCAGAGTTGGGAAGAATATTAGCTGAAGAAGGCATGAACATACTTTTTGTTCCCTTTTTAACAGATACACAAAATGGATACTCAAGGGTTAGAAACTGTGCACAGGCAAGAGCGATTGAGAATGAATGTTATGTTGCCATTGCCGGTAGTGTGGGGAATTTACCAAAAGTTCACAATATGGATATTCAATACGCTCAATCGATGGTCTTTACACCTTGCGACTTTGCCTTTCCAACTAATGGAGTAAAAGCGGAAGCTACCCCAAATACAGAAATGATTTTGTTGGCAGATGTTGATATTGATATGCTTCGAGAATTAAACCAATTTGGAAGTGTTCGAAATTTAAAAGACAGAAGGACGGATATTTATCAAGTAATAAATAAAACGACTAAGAATAACTAAAAATAACTTGACCGAAAAAGCTAAGTTAAAAGGCTTTTATATTTGATGTTTCTAGTTTGAACTACTATCTGAGGTTCAACAAGTAGTCCATTGTCCAAACATCCCACTCCATTGGAATTAGAAACAAGGCAATTAACAACAACAGCCTTGGAAAAACATTTTGCATGTTCCATATTCCCTTGTGAAAACTGAAACTTACAGTTACCATAATTAGATTGATACCCAATAATAGTAAGGCAATTGGCTTAAATAGTCCTATAATTAACAGCGATCCTGCGATGAGTTCTATATAAGTAGATACGGTGACAGAAAGTTTTAGAAACCACTTTGGAATATTGTATACTTTGTAAGTTTCGTGTATTGCTTCGAAAGTTTCTTTTAAACCAACTCTCAAAAGTTTGTCATACGCTTGAAATAAGAAAAGTATACCGACAATTAAGCGTATCATAAATGGTAGGAAAGGCTCGAGGAGTAAATCTATTTTCATAATGGACTGTTTTTGTAAAATTATTGAATTTATACTTAGCTTGAGGTGATTGTAAATTGGCTTTTCAGCATTTGTTTTTGCTTTATCAAACAGACCTACTTTTTTAGTTTATTACCCTCTGTTTCTTTAATTTCATAAATTTCAAACAATTCTGGAATATGACATTGCCAATCGTAATGGTCTTCAATTTTTTGACGAAGAGAATCAGTCGCATGTGGTTCTCCATGGACTAAAAATATCTTTTTTGGCGCTTCTTTAATTTCACTTAACCATCCAATTAGTTCACTTTGATCTGCATGAGCTGATAGAGAGTTTAAACTATAAATTGAAGCTTTAACATCATAATAATCTCCATAAATTTTTAAGTCCGTTGCACCTTCTAATAGCTTTCTTCCTCTCGTACCTTCTGCTTGAAAACCAGCCAATAAAATTGCAGTGGATTTTTCTGTTATGTAAGATTGAAGATATGTTAGTACTCTACCACCACTAACCATTCCGCTACCGGCAATTACAATTTTAGGGCTTTTATTGGCAATAACCTTGAGTGTTTCTTGAAAGTCTTGTGTAATGGTAAAAGACTGGCACATTTGCTCAAAATCAGCCTCTGACAGTTTATGCCATGCGTGGTATTTGTAAAAAACTTTTAAAACATTACTTCCCATCGGGCTATCCATAATCATGGGGATTTTTGGGATTTCATTGTTGGATTGTAATTTCCACAACAAATACATCAATATTTGCGTGCGCTCTACTGCAAATGATGGAATGATTAAAGTGCCGCCTTTGGCATGGGTTTCTAAAATGAGGTCTTTTAAAATTAACTCAACATCCTCATCTGGGTGGTTTCTATCGCCATAAGTACTCTCTAAAAAAATATATTCAGCTTTGCTAGGTCGTTTTGGCTTGCTCATGAGGATATCATTTTCTCTACCAACATCTCCTGAGAAAACAAACTTTTTTCCTTCAGCCTCTAGGGTAATAAAGCTAGCACCAATAATATGACCGACATATTGCATGCGAAATCGAATATTGGGAAAAAGCTGATGCCAACTACCTTCTTCTACTTCGTGAAAATAAGAGAGAGAGTTATGTGCTTCTTTGATGGTGTAAAGTGCTTCTGCTGGTTTGTGTTTACTATAGCCCTCTGCATTGGCTTTTGCAGCTTCTTCTTCTTGTATTTTAGCACTGTCCATTAATATTATTTCTGCAATCTCTATGCTTGGCGCTGTGCCGTATATTTTTCCTTTAAATCCCATTTTTATTAAGCGAGGTATAAATCCGACATGGTCTAAATGCCCATGCGTTAATAAAATGGCATCAATGCTTTTTACAGCAACTGGTAGGTGTGACCAATTTAAATCCCTAAGTTTTTTTATACCTTGAAACAACCCACAATCAATCAATATGTTTTGTGTGTTGGTTTCTATTAAATACTTTGAACCTGTAACAGTTCCTGCTCCTCCTAAAAAATAAACTTTCATCTCATTGCTAATTGGATATAAATTTAAGGAAGTATAATTGGAGTTAAGCGGTTAAGTGTATATTTCATTTGGTGTTTCGCTATATACTTAATACACGCTTTGTTTATTATGTTGATTTGAAATTTGTAAAAACAAGGAGTTTTTTATTAGGAAGAACTGCCATCCATTTGAACAAATGATTATAGAAGCTCTACCAGCAAACGTTTAGAAATTGTATTGCTGAAAATTTGCGCTGAAAATTTGCCATAAGATACAGTCATGCTCTTGTCAAAAGGCTCTATCTGATGAATCTCTATTTTTGCACCCAATTGTATTTCTTTTTTATTTAAAAAGAGTAAAAAGTCTGTTGAACTATCACGAAGCGCTTTTAACACTACAGTTTTGCCTTCGCCATACTCTGCTAGTGATTTATAACTGTTCTTAATGACTTTACCATCTTTACTTGGAATAGGAGAACCGTGTGGATCTACATTTGGAAAGCCCAATAGCTCATCCATTCTATTAAAGAAGCTATCTATTTTAATATGCTCTAACTCTTCAGCTATATCGTGTACTTCTTCCCAACCAAAGCCCATTATTTGCGACAAAAACATTTCTGATAGTCTGTGTTTTCTGATTACTAGAGTAGCATTAATTATTCCTTCCTTCGTTAACTTTATGGGTTTGTATTTTTTATAAATCACCCAGCCTTCTTGGTGTAATTTCTTCACCATATCGTTAACAGTTGGCTTGCTTAATTCTAAACTTTTTCCCAGTTCAGATAGAGATATTTCCTCATTTTTTAGGTGCAAGTGATAGAGGGCTTTAAGATAATTTTCTTTCGTTTGAGTAGGCATGATTTATAAATTCAAACACAAATATAATTAAAATGTCAAAAAGAAATTGTTAGGTGTGACTAACTTTTATATGTTTGCAGACTAATATATAAATTAAGGAACCCTATGTCGATAAAAATAAAAACATACATTGCCTTATTCTCAACGCTATCGTTGATGTATGCTTGTGAATATTTTGAACCTGGAGCCCCATTAGAATATGAGCTTCTAGATGGCCCGATTGAAAGCTTAACCTATGCAGAAAATGCAGAGTTTTTAGCTGGTGATATTGCATTTAATGATGAAGTATTTACCGCAAGTACTGGTTTAGGTCCTATTTTTGTTGCTAATAGCTGCGGAAGTTGTCATGCAGGAGATGGTAAGGGCACACCATTTACGACATTAACTCGATTTGGACAAGTAGATGCTACTGGCAACAAATTTTTAGCTCAAGGAGGACCACAGTTGCAAAATCGAGCTTTGCCGGGTTACAAGCCAGAAACAATTTCAGAGGGGGCTACCTATTCTAAATTTACACCACCCGCAGTTACAGGGCTTGGCTATTTGCAATATGTTACTGATGCAGATATTATTGCAATGTCAGATCCTACAGATGCTAACAATGACGGTATTTCAGGAGTTCCAAACTGGATGTCACTCGAAGATTACCTTATTCCCTCTCCAAATGCCATTGAGCAAAATGGGAAATACATACACCGTTTTGGGAAAAAGGCTGCGGCTTATGATTTGTTACACCAAACTGTAGTTGCATACACTCAGGATATGGGTATTACTTCTATTTTTGATCCTATTGATGTGTACTCTGGATTGTCTATCGACCCCGAAGTTTCAAAGCAAACTGTTAGAAATGTCGTTGCTTATCTAAATACATTAAAGGCGCCTATTCAGCGAAATAAAGACGATATTAGAGTGATTAATGGCAAGTCAACCTTTATGAAGTTAAATTGTGGTGCTTGTCATAAACCTGAACTTAAAACAGGCTATTCTCCTATTGAATCACTTTCATACAAAACATTTCACCCATACACCGATTTATTATTGCACGATATGGGGCCAGAATTAGATGATGGCTATACAGAAGGTAGTGCTTTAACATCAGAGTGGCGTACAGCTCCATTGTGGGGGCTTGGACTTTCTCCTGATTCTCAAGGAGGAGAGTATTTTTTAATGCATGATGGTAGGGCAAAAAGCATTGAAGAAGCCATTTTAATGCATGGAGGAGAAGCAGAAAATAGCAAAATTCAGTATCAGGCACTTAGTTATTCTGAACAAGCAGATTTAATTAAGTTTTTAGAATCGCTATAAAAATGACTAGAAAAGATTTTTTAAAAACCTGTGGTTATGCGTGTATTGGCCTTAGTTCTATTTCGATGTTGCTCCAAAGCTGCGTTTCTACTAAGCAGATAACAGTTGGTATTACAGACGAGAACTTGGTGGTGCCACTAACCGAATTTATGAGAAAGGACTCCTACTTGAAGTATCTAATTGTAAGGAATGAAAACCTTCAGTTTCCTATCTATGTATTTCGATTTTCAGAAGAAAAGTATAGTGCTCTATATCTCCAATGCACACATCAAGGAAACGAATTGAACGCTTATGGAGACAAGTTGGTATGCTCAGCACACGGTAGTGAATTCGACAATAAAGGGAATGTTACCAATGGTCCAGCTGCCGAACCTTTAAGGTCATTTCCCATTCAAATAGACAATCAAAACATTATCATCTCATTAAGGAAAATATGAAAAAACAGACTACTATATTATTGCTATTTGTGTCTACTTATATTCACGCTCAGGTAGATTCGACACTATTTAAAAGAAGTGAAATTGATTCAGTTGAAAAACAACTAAATATGGATGCGGTTTACAATCGACCTTTTATGTCTTTTGGTAAAGCGCCCATATCTATAGGTGGCTATGCAGAGGTGAATTGGCAGCATATAGGAACTGAAGGTGTATCTGAAGGACATCAATTTCAAATGAGAAGAATGACTTTATTTGTCTCTTCAACCATAGGTAAAAAGCTTAAATTTTTGAGTGAGATTGAGTTTGAAGAAGGAGGGAGTGAGATTGTAATAGAGTTTGCTTCTATAGATGTAGAGTTTCACCCTATGTTTAACATGAGGGGTGGAATAATTATGAATCCAATTGGAGCGTTTAATCAAAATCATGATGGACCAAAGTGGGAGTTTACTGATCGACCAATTTCTGCTACGCAAATGTTGCCTGCAACCTGGAGTAACGCTGGTTTTGGGGTTTTTGGAAAAACTTATAAAGATGATTGGATGTTTGGATATGAGGCCTATTTGTCTGGAGGGTTTGACAATTCTATTATAGACAATACACAAAGCAAAACTTATTTTCCCGCTTCAAAAGCAAATACAGATCGATTTGAAACATCGGCAAGTGGAACTCCTTTGGTTACTACAAAAATAGCAGTAAGGCACGCTGCTTTAGGCGAGATAGGAATATCTTATATGGGGGGGATTTACAATAATTTTGAAGAAGATGACATTGTGCTTGATGACAAAAGAAGGCTTAGTGTTTTTGCGATTGATTACAATACGACTTTGCCAAAATTCAATACTTTTATTACAGGAGAATGGGTTTGGATAAATGTTGATGTGCCTAGTACTTATACACAGCAATATGGGAACAAGCAGCAGGGTGGGTTTTTAGATATTGTACAGCCTGTTTTAACTGGTAGAATGCTTGGTTGGGAAAACGCAAGCTTGAACTTGGCTTGCAGGCTTGAGTATGTGGATTGGAATGTTGGAACTTTTAATGAAACAGGAAGCAACATTGGAGATGAAGTGTGGAGTATTATGCCTGCAATTAGTTTTAGGCCACTTCCCCAAACAGTTTTTCGGTTAAATTATAGAATCCAGCGTGATATAGATTTTCTTGACAATGAAGCTGAGAAAACAGGAGGGTTTAGCTTTGGTGTTTCCACCTATTTCTAAAAGATGTTGAAATAAAGTGAATTGTTTTTAATTTGGATTTCATGTCTAAGTTTCACTCAGAACCACAGCAGTTAAGTATAATCGTATGCGGTTTTGGAAGTTTTATGCTATGTTAATTTTACAAGAACGCCAGAATTTAAAAGGATAAGCTAATATTATTCAAGTAAAAAGTATTAAAAAAAGTACAATCAAATTACAAAAAACTAAAATAGAAGCATAAATATTGTGATTGCTAAAATGTAAGAACATACTTTTGCCTTTAAAACATATTAAGTTATGAATATAAAAAAAGGCATTGTTTTTCTGATTTCGTTTTTTGTCCTTGGGAGTTCTTTTGCTCAGCAATCAGATGAGGTCGAAGAAAATCCAATTACTCTAAATTCTCAATTTGAAGATTTAGTGAATAAATCAAACAGTTATCAAAACTACAAGGTTATTGAGCTTAATAAGCTTCAAAGCTTTAAGACCAAGATGATGGATTCAGTTCAGGCACTCTATAAAGAGATTGCGACGGATGAGAAAATCATGAAGGAACAAAAGCAGAAGATTAATAAGTTAAACTCTGAAATTAGCCAGTTAAAAGAGGAGTTGGAAGAGGCTATTGCAGAGAAGGATGCTTTCTTGTTTATGGGTACACAGATTGAAAAGAGCGTATTTAGAAGTATATTCTGGAGTGTAACTATAGGATTGCTTCTGATCTTATTGTTTTTTATTTTCAAATACTTCTTCAGTCAAAAAATAACAGTGGAAGCTAAGCGTGACTTGGTTGAAGCTCATAAAGAGTTAGAAGAACTGAGAAGAAGGCACATTAAGAAAGAGCAGGAAATAATGCGTCAGCTCCAAGATGAAATAAATAAAAATTTGCGTTAATAGGCAATGTGTATATTTATTTTTATTTCAAATTGCAATATCGAAACATACGGAAGACGGAAGAAAGAGATTTATGATTAATAAATATATCTTTCAGTAATAAACTACTTAAGATTCAGTAGCTAGTCTAGCTTGATTTATGCATTAATGCAACTGACTTTTGTTCTAATAGCCTCAAATAATAGAAGATATTTTATAGCAATTTGCCTTTTGTTTTTCCTGAGAAGCTAAGCAATTGATAAAATAAACTTTACCAACGAAAGTTTGTTTAAAAGTATGAGATTGGTCCAGTATTGCAGCTGGTGTTTTGGGTAAATTAGCCTGAAATTATAATTGATTTATATGAAGCTTGTCCATTTACTTTCAGTTTTATTACTGAGTTTATTTAGTTTTTCTTTTCAAACGAGCCATCGCTTTCCTGTAGATTCAGAAAACAGCTCTTCTCCTGTTTACCTTAAAATGCATACGCCTTGGGCTGATTCTATTATTGCACAAATGAGCATAGAAGAAAAAATCGGACAACTTTTTAATGTAGCAGCTTACTCAAATAGAGATGAGAGGCACAGCAAAAAAATCCTTGAGCAGATAAAAAAGTACCACATTGGCGGCTTAACTTTTTTTCAAGGAACTCCATACCGTCAAGCACAATTAACCAATCTATTTCAAGACTCTTCTAAAGTTCCTTTAATGATTGCTTTTGATGGCGAATGGGGGTTGAGTATGCGCATTGATAGTACAATCAAATATCCTTGGGCAATGACTTTGGGTGCCATTGCCGACGATACGCTGATTTATAAAATGGGGCGCCAAATGGCGGAGCAGTTTAGACGAATAGGTGTAAATGTTAATTTTGGACCTTCAATAGATGTTAACAACAATCCTAAGAACCCGGTAATCAATGCACGCTCTTTTGGAGAAAACCCTAAAAAAGTTGCCCAAAAAGGGATTGCTTATATGAAAGGATTGCAAGATGGAAAAGTGTTGGCTTGTGCAAAACACTTTCCTGGACATGGAGATACAGATGCTGATTCTCATCATAGTTTGCCTTTAATAGAGCATACTAAAGAGAGGATGGATAGTGTAGAGTTGTTTCCTTTTCGCGCTTTGATAGGGAAAGGAGTAGGTTCAATTATGACAGCTCATTTGAACTTACCGCTTTATATTACTGATAAGAAACGGGCTAGTTCTCTTTCTCCTTCAGTAGTAGATACTCTTTTGCAACAACAACTCGGTTTTAAAGGAATTATATTTACAGATGCTTTAAACATGGCTGGGGTTAGTAAGTATAATAAGTCTGAAGATGCTGATTTGCAGGCATTAATTGCAGGGAATGATGTCTTGCTAATGTCTAAAGATATTGAGAAGTCTTTTGCAACAATTAAGCAGGCTTTAGAAAGTGGCGAATTAACGGAAGCTCAAATCACCAAATCTGCACACAAAATATTAAAAGCAAAGGAATGGCTTGAGTTGAACAAGCAACAACCAATTGAATTGAAGGCGTTGTATGAAGATTTAAACAAACCTAGTTACAAGCAACTCAACAGAGATTTAGTTGAAAAAAGCTTAACTGTTTTGAGAAACAAAAATGAAATATTACCGATTAAAGAGCTCGGTGGAAAACGGATTGTTTCCTTGGCATTGGCAAAAAATAAAATTTCTTACCGACCATTTCAGCAGGCGCTCAATCGCTATGCAAAAGTTGATACTATGCACTTTAGTGAATTGCCAGTAATGAAACAAAAAACATTGATGGACACGCTCTTAACTTATGATCATATTATCGTGAGCTTACACATATCTAACGCAAATCCATGGGTAAACTTTGAGTTGGATACAGAGTTTAAAAACTTTCTTAATATTTTAAGACTCAAAAAGAATATCATAATTAATGTATTTGCCAATGCATACTCTTTACAAGATTTTTTAGCAGCTGAGTACGCTCCAGCTTTAATTCTTTCTTATCAAAATAGTGAAGATGCTCAAGACCTTTCAGCTCAGCTTATTTTTGGTGGTGTAAAAGCCAATGGAGAATTGCCAGTTAGCGTTTCCAATCAAATGAAAGCTGGCTTGGGGTTTTTAACTGATGAGCCCATAAGGTTAAAATACACAATGCCTGAAGAGGTTGGAATTCAATCAGCTTCCTTGTCTGAAATCGACGATATAATATTGGAGGGAATTAAAGAGAAAGCATATCCTGGTGCTCAAGTATACATCGCTAAATCTGGAAAGGTAATTTATAATAAATCTTTTGGAAGTCATACTTATCAGGAGTTGACTCCTGTTGGTCTAACAGACTTATACGACTTAGCTTCTGTAACAAAAATTGCTTCTACTCTTCTAGCAATTATGGAGCTGGATAGCAAAGGCGACTTATCTTTAGACGATAAGCTGGGCAAGCATTTAAAAGTAACAAGAGAGACTGATTATGAGGATTTAATTTTGAGAGATATTCTTGCCCATCAAGCAGGTTTAGTAGCTTGGGTTCCATTCTATGTTAAAACGCTTCACCACGGAATGCCACGATTTGACTTGTATAGCAAAGATTCTACAAAGCAGTTTCCCGTTATAGTTGCTGAGGATTTATTTATCAGCAAAAACTATGAAGACAGTCTCTTCAATCGAATTCTTTATCGTGCAAAAGTATCTAATAGAAAAGAGTACCGTTACAGTGATATTGGGTATTATTTTTTAAAAGAAATTGTAGAGCAAAAAGTGCGCAAGCCAATAGATGAGTACAATCGACAGCACTTTTATGAGCCATTGGGAATGAACAGGACAACATTTAACCCTTTGAAAAATTTTTCAAAAATGGCAATTGTTCCAACAGAAAATGATGAGTATTTCAGGAATCAATTGATTCATGGTTACGTTCACGATCCTGGGGCTGCAATGCAAGGTGGAGTTGGCGGACATGCAGGTTTATTTGCAAACGCCAACGATTTGGGAAAACTGATGCAAATGTATTTGCAGTATGGAAAATACGCAGGCAAATCTTATATTGATAGCGCTGTTATTAAAGAGTATACTGATTGCCAATTTTGTAGAGATAGTATATTACACAAGAATGAAAATAGGAGAGGAGCTGGTTTTGATAAACC
>Ga0079223_10000441_pt1 | contig 20988 bp, 19 predicted proteins | sample Stecom2011_FD_75072 | JGI IMG/M metagenome (GOLD analysis project Ga0079223, IMG submission 75072) | Agricultural soil microbial communities from Utah to study Nitrogen management - Steer compost 2011 | ecosystem: Environmental > Terrestrial > Soil > Agricultural land | place: USA: Utah...
CGTTCCTCTTGTGGAAGCATTTTTGTGGCAGATTGTGCCAGGGCTTTTACTACATCTTCCTCCATATTTTAAGAAATTATTAAGTTAATGGTTCTTTTATTGTTTTCAACAGTTATGTGAACTTCAGCATGATTATCAGGTAAAAGAGAAGGGATGTTTTCCGGCCACTCTATCAAACAATAATTGCCGCTATAAAGATACTCTTCTATTCCCATATCTAAGGCTTCAGATTCATCAGAGATGCGGTAAAAATCAAAATGATAAACACTGGCATATTTGGGACTATGGTATTCGTTAACCAAAGAAAAAGTAGGAGATGAAACTTCATCTTCAACACTCAAACAATTACAAATTGCTTTGATTAAGGTAGTTTTTCCCGCTCCCATTTCGCCATAAAATGCCAAAACACGAATTCCTTCAATGCACTTAACAATTGAGGCGGCAACTTCTGGAAGCTGCTCTAAACCAATCTTGTGAAAACTTTCTCCACTCATTTTACTTCGGACTTAAAGTTGCAATGGGCACCAACATCTCTTCCATAGAGATTCCACCATGCTGAAAAGTATCCTTGTAGTAATTTACGTAGTAATTAAAGTTGTTTGGATAAGCGAAAAATTTCTCTCCCTTTGCAAAAATAAACGATTGGCTTACATTTACTTTTGGCAAATAGGCATCTTCTGGATTGCTGATAGCAAATACATCACCCTCAATAAAACTTAAGTTTTTACCTTGTTTGTAACGCAAGTTAGTATTCACTGATTTATCCCCAATTACCTTTGATGGCTCTTTTACTTTTACACTTCCATGGTCTGTTGTAAGAATTACTTTCCCCTTTCGATGGGCAATTTCTTTTAAGGCTTCTTTAAATGGAGAATGCTCAAACCAAGAAAGTGTAAGTGAACGATAAGCAGATTCGTTTTCTGCCAACTCTTTGATAATATCAGTATCAGTACGAGCATGTGAAAGCATATCGATAAAATTATAGACAATCACATTAAATCGATTGTTCATTTGGTTGGGGATATCAGCAACCACCTTTCTGCCATAGTCTGGATTAAGAACCTTGTTATATGAAAACCTTCCATCTACGCCCAAGCGTTTTAGCTGAAGGGCTATCAGTTCTTTTTCATGCATATTTTTGCCACCATCATCCTCATCATTCAACCATAAATCAGGATAAAGTTTTTCGATTTCAATTGGCAACAGTCCGGCAAACATTGAATTTCTTGCATATTGAGTTGTCGTCGGTAAAATGCTCATAAAAGTTTCATCTTTCTCTACCCAAAAAATCTTTTCAATTTCGGATTTAAGAAATTGCCATTGGTCTAAACGAAGGTTGTCCAATACAATTAAAAAAGTTGTTTGATTGTCTTTTATCTCAGGCAATACATGCGATTTAAATATATTGTGAGACATGGCAGGCGCACCTTCTTTTTGGTTGAGCCAACCAATATAGTTATCTTCAATAAATCGAGCAAACAAGCTATTGGCCTCTTCTTTTTGCTGGTCTAAAATCTCGGCCATACCAGTATCTTGAGACTTTTCTAATTCCAGCTCCCAATAAATCAACTCTCTATAAACATCTTCCCACTCTTTATAGCTCATGTTGTTGTGCAAGCTCATGCCTATGTTTCTAAAAGCTTGTTGATAGCCTGTTGTTGTTTTTTCACTTACAATTCGTGCAGAATCAAGATTTTTTTTCAGAGATAGCAATATTTGATTAGGATTAACAGGCTTTATCAAATAATCGGAAATTTTAGAACCAATGGCTTCTTCCATTATGCTTTCTTCTTCATTTTTTGTAATCATAATTACCGGCAAAGAAGGCGCCAAACTTTTAATTTCACTTAATGTTTCCAAACCTGAAAGCCCAGGCATGTTTTCATCTAACAAAACAATATCAAACCTTTTTTCTTGGATCAAATCCAAGGCTTCATCACCACTTGTAGCAGGCGAAACATCATATCCGCGCTCTTCTAAAAAGATAATATGCGGTTTTAAGAGTTCTATTTCATCATCTGCCCAGAGTATTCTTATATTCGTCATTTAGTTTGATTTTTTATGTTTTTGCTTTTGCATTAAAATTACAAATTCAAAAATTAACAATTTTATAAAATTAATTAATAAGCAGCTATTGGAACAAAAAAGCTACAACAAGAAAAAGATATTTAACGACCCAGTATATGGTTTTATTTCATTGCCCTATGATTTGGTCTTCGACATTATAGAGCATCCTTACTTTCAAAGGTTAAGAAGAATTAAACAATTGGGCTTAACACATTTGGTTTATCCAGGAGCTTTACATACTAGATTCCATCATGCTTTAGGTGCCATGCATCTTTGCACGAAGGCAATTGAAGTTATCCGCTCCAAGGGTCATCAGGTTACTCAAAAAGAAGCAAAAGCTACTGCTTTAAGTATATTGCTACACGATATTGGCCATGGTCCTTTTTCACATGCCTTAGAATACAGCATTGTTAAGGGCGTTACACATGAAGATATCTCAACCTTTTTTATGCAAAGTCTCAACAAAGCTTTTAAAGGCAAATTAGATTTGGCAATTGAGATTTTTGAAAACCGTTACCACAAACCTTTTTTGCATCAACTTGTCTCTAGCCAATTGGATATGGATCGCATGGATTATTTAAAAAGAGATAGTTTTTTTACTGGAGTTTCTGAAGGTGTGGTTAGCTCTGACAGGATTATTTCAATGCTGAATGTAAAAGACGGACACCTTTGTGTTGAAGCCAAAGGAATTTATTCTATAGAGAAGTTTATCATTGCCAGAAGATTAATGTACTGGCAAGTTTATTTACACAAAACAGTACTCTCTGCTGAAAAGCTGGTGGTAAATATTTTAAAACGCGCAAAAAAATTGGCTTTAGCTGGAGAAGAGCTGTTTTGCACAGATGCTTTGAGGTTTTTTCTATACCACGAAAGAGATAAAAATTCATTTTTAGAAGATGAAGAAGTGCTTTTCCAATTCTCTGAATTGGATGACTTTGACATTATGGCCTCCATTAAAATGTGGAGAAAACATTCAGACCGTGTGTTGGCTACACTTTGCAAAGCACTAATTGAGAGATCGCTATATAAAATAAAATTATCTTCTGAAGAAATACCATCTAAAGCTGTAGCAGACTGGCAAGAGCGTTTGAAGTTAGATTACAACTTGTCTGATGATGAGGCGAGCTATTTTGCTTTTTCAGGATCTATTGCCAACAATGCCTACAACCCTAAAATGGATAAAATTAACCTCTTGTTTAAAGATGGAAGTGTACAAGACATTGCCTTAGCTGCAGATCAGTTAAATATCAGTGCTTTATCAGAAGCAGTTCGGAAGTATTTTTTATGCTACCCAAAAGAAACAATGGTAGAAAGCTTAAAAAAATAGGACATTTTGATTTCACTTTATGTTTTTTTTCATTCAAATAAAGGGTTGAGCGTTTGCAATTAAAGAAAATGAAAATAAATAACAGCCCTATCAAATCATTATCAAACTATTGTGAAAATAAAAATAAATTTACACATTACGCTACTCCAAACAAATCATCGTTAATAACTTCGCCAAAAAGCAATCTCAGCTAGCAACAAATAATTGTTATTTTTGAAGCATGAAATTTTCAGCCCATCAAATCTCTGAAATCCTTGAAGGAACAATAGAAGGCAATCCCGATATAGAAGTTTCATCGGTTGCTAAAATTGAAGAAGGAAAGAAAGGTAGTATCTCCTTTTTGGCCAATCCAAAGTATACGGAGTACATCTACTCTACTGATGCTTCAATTGTAATTGTTAACAATGATTTTAGAGCAGAGAAACCCACAAAAAGCACTTTAACGATAATTCGTGTAGAAAACGCTTATGAGTCATTTGGAAAGTTGTTGGAAATGTACAACCAAGTTAAAAATGACAAGATTGGAATTTCAAAACAAGCCGCTATTTCAGAAAGCGCATCGATTGGCGAATCTGTTTATATAGGCGACTTTGTTTCTATTGGAGAAAATGTAAAGATTGGCAAAGGTGTAAAAATTTATCCCAACACAACAATTGGCGACAATGCAATTGTTGAAGAGTATACCACCATCTTCTCTTCTTGTTCCATTTATTCTGAAACACAAATTGGTCGACACTGTATTATTCATGCAGGTGTTCGTTTGGGTGCTGATGGTTTTGGCTTTGTTCCAAATAGCGAAAACAATTACAATAAAGTAGCCCAAATTGGTAATGTAATTATAGAAGACCATGTTGAAGTTGGTGCCAACACAAGCATTGATCGAGCAACTTTGGGTTCAACTATCATTCGAAAAGGGGTAAAACTAGACAACCTAATTCAAATTGCCCACAATGTTGAAATAGGAGAAAATACTGTAATTGCTGCCCAGAGCGGTATTGCGGGATCAACCAAAATAGGAAAAAACTGCATGATTGGCGGACAGGTTGGAATTGTTGGTCATTTAAAAATTGCAGATGGAGTTAAAATTGCTGCACAATCTGGTGTTGCTGGAAATATAAAAACAGAAAATGCCATTATTCAAGGCTCTCCGGCTATTCCGATTGGAGATTTTAAACGCTCCTATGTAATGTTTAGAAAATTGCCACAAATCGCTAATCAAATTAAAGATTTAGAAAATCAAATTAAAAAATTATTTACTCGCGAAGTATAATCCATGAGTACCAAACAAAAAACAATAAGAAAAGAAGTTACCCTTAAAGGTGTAGGACTTCATACAGGAGAGTTTGCACAACTAACTCTAAAGCCAGCAGCTGAGAATCACGGATATGTTTTTCAGAGAACGGATATTGAAGGGAAGCCAACAATAAAAGCAGATGCAGATTTAGTGGTTGACACCTCTCGTGGAACTACCATTAGACAAAACAATGCTCAAGTTCATACAACTGAACATTTATTAGCTGCGGTTTATGGTTTAGAAATAGATAATATTTTAATTGAGATCGACGGACCTGAAGTTCCTATTTTAGATGGAAGTTCTCACTTTTTTATAAAGGCTATAAAGGAGGCGGGAATTGTAGACCAAGAAGCTGAGAAAGACTATTTTGTTGTAACAGAGAACTTGACATACGAAGATTTGGAGCGCGATATTGAAATGCTCGCCGTGCCTCAAGATGAATTTCGATTAACTGTAATGGTTGATTACAACTCAAAGGTTCTGGGAACACAACATGCACAAATGTATCACCTTGGTGAGTTTGAGAAAGAAATCTCCACTTGCAGAACTTTTGTGTTTCTAAGAGAGTTGGAGTATCTTGCCAAAAATAACCTTATTAAAGGAGGTGACTTAGACAATGCAATTGTACTTGTCGATAAAGTGATGCCTCAGGAAAAGCTAGATGAACTAGCAGAATTACTCAATAAACCAAAGGTTGAAGTACAAGGGATTGGTGTGCTTAACAATGTTGAATTGAATTTTCAAAATGAACCAGCACGACATAAGTTGTTAGATATTGTTGGGGATTTGGCACTTGTTGGCAAACCAATAAAAGGGCATATCCTCGCTGCTCGTCCAGGACATAAAGGCAATGTTGACTTTGCTAGACTGATCAAAAAAGAAATTAAGAAAAGACAAAATCAAGTCCCAAAATATGATGTAAACAAACCTCCTGTTTACGACATTAATGGGATAGAAAAAATTCTTCCGCATCGCTACCCAATGCTTTTAGTAGATAAAATTATTGAGTTAAGCGACACACATGTTGTTGGGGTTAAAAATGTTACCATGAACGAAAGTTTTTTTCAAGGACATTTTCCCGGCGCTCCTGTAATGCCAGGTGTTTTGCAAATTGAAGCCATGGCACAAACAGGTGGGATTTTAGTATTGAATACTGTTGAAAATCCCGAAGACTATTTGACTTACTTTTTGAAAATTGACAAAGTAAGGTTTAAACAAAAGGTAGTGCCAGGTGATACCTTAATATTTCATCTTGAGTTAATGGGACCAATAAGAAGAGGTATTTGCAATATGTCTGCAAAGGCATTTGTTGGAGATAAATTAGTAGCTGAAGGTGAACTGATGGCTCAAATTGTAAAAGAGAAGTAAATGGAAAAAGCTTTTATACACCCAAAAGCAAAAATCGGGAAGAATGTACAAATTGACCCTTTTACCTATATCGCTGGAGATGTAGAAATAGGTGATGGATGTTGGATTGGACCAAATGTAACAATCATGGATGGTGCGAGAATAGGAAAAAATTGCCGTATTTTTCCTGGAGCTGTCATTTCTGCAATTCCTCAAGATTTGAAATATAAAGGAGAAAAGACAACTGCAGAAATCGGAGACAACACTACAATTAGAGAGTGTGTTACAATTAATAGAGGAACGGTAGATAGAAATAAAACCATAGTTGGCAACAACTGTTTGCTAATGGCTTATGTGCATGTTGCCCATGATGCCCTGATTGGAAATAATGTAATTTTAGCCAATACGGTAAATATTGCAGGCCATGTTACTATTGAAGATTTTGTAATATTAGAAGGGGTTGTTGCTGTTCAGCAATTTGTAAGAATTGGAGCTCATGCATTTATTGCCGGGGGATCATTGGTTCGAAAAAATGTACCACCCTATATCAAAGCTGCTAGAGAACCTCTCACCTATGCTGGAGTTAATGCAATAGGCTTGAGAAGAAGAGGAATCTCAAATGAAGTAATTACACAAATAGAGGATATTTACCGACAGATTTTTGTGCACTCCAAAAACGTTTCTAAATCGATTGAAGAGATTGAAAAAAACTTCGTTAGCTCTGATGCAAAATCGCAAATTATAGCCTTTATAAAAGATTCAGAAAAAGGAATTATAAGAGGACCTCTTAATTAAGATAATGACAATAGCGCTTGCGGACATCGGAAAACGTTTTAACCGCGAATGGATCTTTAGAAAAATTAATCTAACCATTGCAAAGGGAGCAATTTGTGCTGTTACCGGTCCTAATGGAAGTGGGAAATCCACTTTACTTAAGTTGATTTCCCAAGCAGAACTACCATCAGAAGGAAACATTCAATTGATGGATGCGAATGGAAAGAATGTGCATGCAGATAAAGCATACAAGTATTTAAGCTATGCCGCTCCTTATGTCGACCTTCCTGAACAGCTAACTTTTAAAGAGTTTTTTGATTTTAATCAAAAATTCTCCCCCATAAAAAACAAAATGCTTTTTGAAGATTTTGCAAAAGTTGTTTTTCTAGAAACTGCAAGAAGCAAACAAATTTGCAATTTTTCTTCGGGAATGAAACAGCGTTTAAAACTTGGGATGAGTATATTGAGCCAATCCGATATCCTTATTTTAGATGAGCCTACATCAAACTTAGACGATAAAGGAGTGGAATTATACAACAGCTTGTTGGCAAGCAATACTAATGACAGAATCACACTAATCGGCTCCAATGAGGCTGAACGAGAATTGTCTCTAGCCAATCAGCTTATTGATATGTCTGATTACAAATAAATTAATTAACTTACTTTTGAAAAAAAGCAACAACTAATATTATGGCAACAACAGCAGATTTTAAAAACGGATTGTGCATTAATTACAATGATGATTTAATGACAATTATTGAGTTTCAACATGTGAAACCAGGTAAGGGACCAGCTTTTGTAAGGACAAAACTAAAAAGCTTGACATCGGGAAAAATTATAGATAAAACATTTAATGCTGGCGTTAAGATTGATGCCGTTCGAATTGAAACGAGAAAATACCAGTACCTATTTAATGACGATAGTGGTTACCATTTTATGAATAAAGATAATTACGAACAAACTTTTTTAGCAAAAGAACTCATTAATGCTCCTGAATTTTTAAAAGAAGGAAATGATGTAGACATTATGTTTCATGCAGAAGAAGAAAGACCATTGAGCTGTGAACTACCTCCTTTTGTAGAAATGAAAGTTACTTACACCGAGCCAGGCTTAAAAGGAGACACCGCAACAAATACTTTAAAACCAGCTAAAATTGAAACTGGAGCTGAAGTAAGGGTTCCTTTGTTTATTAATGAAGGTGATATTATAAAAATTGATACGCGAAGCGGTGCTTATTCTGAAAGAGTTAAAGATTAAACAATGAAATTTAACCGCCCCTACGCCTTAAAAGAGATCTGTGATCTTATCAATGCTGCTGCAATAGGAAATGAAGCAGTAGAAATTCTGGGTATCAATGAAATTCACAGAGTTGAAGAAGGAGATATTGTATTTGTTGATCATCCAAAATATTATGAAAAAGCACTACAATCCGCTGCTTCTGTAGTTTTGATAAATCAAGAAGTAGAAGTTCCTGTAGGAAAGGCAATTGTTATCTGTAAAGACCCTTTTGAAAGTTTTAATACCATATTAAATCACTTCAACCCCTTTCAATTCTTTTCAAACGAAAACCCAACAGATACAAAAATTGGAAAAGGGACACAAATTCACTCCTCTGTTGTAATTGGCAATAATGTTAGCATTGGCAAAAACTGTTGGATCATGCCTCAGGTTTGTATTCACGATAATGTTGAAATTGGCGATAATGCAATTATACAAGCAGGAACTGTCCTTGGATCCTTTGGTTTTTATTATAAAAATCGCCCAAACCATTTTGACCGTTTGCTAAGTGCAGGAAAGGTGGTAATCGAAGACAATGTTGAAATTGGCGCAAACTGTACAATCGATAAAGGCGTAACCGCAGAAACAAGAATTGGAGCTGGAACTAAAATTGACAATATGGTTCAAATTGGACATGATACCATTATTGGTAAAAAGTGTTTAATTGCAGCCAACTGTGGAATTGCCGGTTGTGTAACCATTGGAGATGAAGTAGTTTTATGGGGACAAGCAGGAATAACTTCTGGCGTGACAATTGGCAATAAAGCAGTAATTTCTGCTAAATCTGGCGTTTCTAAAAGCTTAGAAGGAGGTAGAACTTATGCAGGCACTCCAGCTGATGATTTACGAAGCAAATACAAAGAAATGGCAATGCTGCGAAGACTTCCAGAATTATTCAATAAGCTAAAACCCGATGAGAAGTGATAGTACAAAGCGATTAAGAGATAGAGGCTATACCTTGCAATCGAAGTTGGATATATTACTTGATATTACAACTTCAATCAATGAGAACTATAGTAAAAATGCGCTTTTTCTCAACTTCAAAAACATCCTTATTGAAGAATTAAATATTGGTAAATTTTCATTCTACTTTTACGATACCGCTTGGCAACTTGTCATGAACGAAGGGGTTGACAAAACAATTGCAGAAGCTATAAACCCCTTAACATTACTTTCTAACTATTCCGAAATTGAAGTGCTTGGAGCTAGTGAAAGTGATATTTTAAGTAGCTATGATGTCATCATTCCCATCTATAATAAAAATATTGTTACTGCTTATTTACTTCTTGCAGACCTAGATGACAAAAAAGGAGAAGTAAGCCCAATTATAAAGCACCTAAAGTTTATTCAAACTTTGGGAAATATTATTGCAGTTGCTTTGGAAAACAAGCAATTACTAAAATCACAAATCAAGCAATTGGGTATGCAAAAAGAATTGGAATTGGCGCAAAAAATGCAGACGATGCTATTTCCAAAAAAGTTACCTCAGAATAAAGATTTAGCCGTAAAAGCATTTTACCAACCACATTATGAGATTGGTGGTGATTATTATGATGTGATTCAAATAAGTGAGGATAAAACAGCAATATGTATTGCAGATATTAGTGGGAAAGGGATATCTGCCGCTATTTTAATGGCAAGTTTTCAAGCAACACTTCACGCCCTACTCTCTTTTGAGTCAAATGATTTAAAGAAGTTGATTGAGGCAGCCAATCAAAAAGTAATTGATGCAGCAAGATATGAAAAGTTTATTACGCTATTTATCGCTATATACGATTCAAAAAACAATAGCCTAAACTATATCAACGCAGGTCATCAGCCTGCTATTTTATATCAAAATGGCAACTATAAATTATTGAGCAAAGGCTGTACTGTACTTGGAATGTTTGATAAGCTTCCAGAAATTGAAACAGAAACTATAAGTTTAAATACTAATGATAAATTGTACTGCTATACCGATGGAATTAGTGAGATTATTGTGAATGGAGGTAAGCAATTAGAAGTAAGTGGTATTATAGAGCATATCGAAAAACACGGCAATAAAATTGATATTGTTGTAGCCAATATTTCAACTTTAATTCAAAACAAAAATAAAGAAAAAGAGAGAGAGGATGACATTACTTTTTTAGCTGCTCATTTTCGTCCGCGAGCATTTGTTTAGTATGGAGATCAATACATAAAACTATAGTTAAAAACGCCCAAAAAGGGACACTTGCTTTATCTGTATCCAAGAAGTTATTTAATGATCCATTGATCATATATGTTGTAAAAGCAAGAATTACAAAAAACAAAATTGTTCGCAGTTCTCCTTTCGGAAGTCGATAATACAGTTTAGAAGCGGTTGTATAAAAAACAACAACAATTAGTATAAAACTTAAAGCACCCAACAAGCCACTATCTGCTAATGGGCCAATAAACTCACTATGAGCATTTCCTAAATCAGCAGCGTTTGTACTGATAATTGTCAAATCTTCAGAAGCTTGATAAGGTGCATATTGAAACATATAAGTTCCTGGACCAAAACCAAATATAGGTTTATCTTCAAACATTCTATAAGCCGATTTCCATCGGTTAATCCTTTCTAAATTAGAAGCGTCTGTTGATATATTTGTAATGGATTGAACGTGTTCACTAAGATTTTCAGAAGTAGAGTCTTGTTCATTCTTTGCCAAAACATCTAAAATATCGTTCCAAAATATCGTTGTAAAAATAAGTAGCAAACCAGCTACTGAAAACACCAAAGTACGCCGAATTTTAAATAAATACACTATAGAAACAATAGCTGCAAAAACTAAACTTAACCATGCTGCACGTCCATATGAAAAAACAATTCCCAACAGCAAGGTTAAAGTCATAAAGAGTGTAATTAATCGATAATGGCGATAACGCTCAAGCACCAACAAGCAGACTAATATTGGCAACATCATTGCCAAAACAGCTCCATAAACAGTGTGATCTTTAAAGAAAGGTTGCATTACCCAGTGGGCAGTTCGCTCAGTATATCCGTATGTAGTATGATGAATGAAGGTATAGATTGCCACTACAGAAAGTGGAATTAAGTAGATCCAGAAGAACCTTAATATATTTTTTTTGTTTGTAAACAACTGAGATGCAAAAAAGTACATAACTACTACAAACCATAATCTCACAAGAATATATTTCAAAGAAACCAATGGCATACTGCTAGTTATAGTTGTTATTAGCATCCAAGAGAGGTTGATGTATATGGCAATAGAAATCGGATGATACAATACTTTCTTATCAAAAGTTCTATCGTATAATAACTTTAAGAAGAAGATAATCATCATTCCAAAAAGCAATGGCTCGGTGGGTAAAAACATTCCCACTCTTCCAATACTCATCTCTTCGATATTCAATGATAGTGGGGTGAAGAATACGATAAGATACATCAGTTTATCTGTTGCTAAAAAAGCAAGTATAAATACAAGCAAGACAAAAGGAATCGCAGCAAACCAATAGAATTCCATTGCAATCATAGCACTATTTGCCATAATGAATAAAAAACTGAGAATCAGTACCCAATTTGACTTTAAATAGTCAGACATTTTCTATTTGTTTTTCTTGTGGCCAAAAATTAAAAGCAATACAAAAGTAAAAAGTACCGCAGAAAACATAGCAAAAAGTGCTATTAACCATCGAATAGGAGATGCTTTAAGCGTGGATACTTCTGGGGCAACTAAAACATAAGTATACTCCATCTTTCTATTGTATATAGCCAATGCTTCAAAATACTCTGCTACCTGCTCAGCATAAAACTCATTGAGTTGTTCCATCAACTTTCCTAAATTATATACTTTGTGACCATGCTTTTTCATATTTTCAAACATCTCTTCTACCTTATCAAAGTCTTTGCCTTTCTTACCCTGAAGCAAAAACTTCATATACCCTTCCATTAACTCAGCTGTTTGATTTGGAAAGTCAAGTATTCCGTGTTTAACACTATGCTCTTTAATTATACTTTCTAAACTATCAAGCTTTGCCTCCATGCTTTTCATTTTCTGCTTTTCGGTAAGCATTACTGTTTTTAGTTTAACCCTTTGTGTTTCATAAATTATTTCATTCAATAAGAATATGATTTCATCAACCATGGCTTTTGCCTTTTCTGGATTGGTTGAACTCACAGAAATTTCTATAGATTGAAAGCGCGTTAATCTAAACTTGACATGTTCGTTATATAGAAGCTCCATATATGCAGGTGCTTTGGGATACTCCGGATCTAAATCATATTCTTCATGTAAGTTGTATTTGTCAACAATAAAGTTTCGAATTTGATTAGACTGTAGATATTGTTGCATTTGCTCCACTACTGTTTCACTTCCATATTCACCCAAATTTGTGGGATAAATTAGTGCTATAGATTTAAACTTTGGCTCTATAAACTTCGGTCCTGAAAAAAACACTCCCAAAAGTCCAGACACCAAAGCTATTCCAAGAAGTAGCTTCCACTTGCGCATAGCAAATTCAAACATGCCTACAGTAGACTTTAAATAAACGTTCTCTTTATCTTCACTCATCACTTATTTTTTTGGATCTATTAGGATTAAAACTGTCAATGTAAATAAAAATGTTGCCAAGGTTGAAACCAAAACTATCAACCAACGAATTGGATATGATGCCCTTTCAGCAGGTACTGCATTGTTTACAATAAACTTTTGATCCAATACAGACTCTGCATTTACTCTTGCTTCTGAGTAAACTTTTCGAATATCACTCAATTTTTCTCTTTCGTACTCCATTTGTTGTACTAAGCTCAAGTATTTCCCACCATACTTTGAAATGGTATCCAACTTGTTTTGAAGTATTTCTGCAGCTCTCATGTTGTTAACCACTAAGGCCGCTCCATATTGATTGCTCAACACTTCAACTTGTTTTTCATAATCCTGAACACCTTTAGAGCGTATATAATTAAGGGTATCTTCCATGCTTTCAATTTCAGCAACCAATGTTTCGTACTCCTTTTTAACTATCTCAAAACCTTGCATGGCTACCTTTCTTAAAATATTGTTTTTAACGCTATCTAGCATTTCGGCAATTTCATTAGCTATATCTGCAGCATACTGAGGATCTCTATCCAATACCTCAATTTTTACAGACATGAATTTTGTTCTGTAAAAATCTATGTTGCTCTCATACATTCTATTTAGCTTGGTGTTTCTAAACTTTTCATTAGGTCCAATTTTATAGTGATTCATCAAATCAAACTTGTTGATAATGTGGTTTTTAATATCATCAGATTTTAACAGCTGAATCATTTGCTCTGCTTGTTGCTCCTCACCAAACTCAAGATAATCTTTTTCTTTATAGTTCTCATTATCAAGTAAAGCACGAGAAATAGAAGAAGTTGTAGAAGGAAATAAAATAACAGATGACTCGTATTTATCTTCTATAAATAGTGAAAATACCAATGCAGAAATAAAGGCTAATAAACTTGTTGTTAGCAATATATATTTCCACTTCTTAATAAATGGGATAAACCCACTTGAGTTAAACTGGTAAGAATTTTCCGGCATATTTTGGCTTGATTGGTTAAAAAAATCAAAAGTAACTAAAAACGAATATATCCTTTTGTTTATTGCTTCTTTATAATTAACAATACCCTTTTAGGTTGAATTAGGCCCAATAAAAAGGCTGCGAGTACAAAAATAAGTCCTGTAAAAATACTGTGTAAAATAAATTGATCAGTGTAAAAAGAACTGTAATAACTTATTCCAATTGCAAATACAAACAAAATAAATAGGCGAAAGATATAGGGCCATGAGTAGGACATTTTAAAAACACTTTTACTAATTACAATTTGTGAAAGTACTACTAATACCTGAGTTACTAAAGTTGCTTTTGCTGCTCCAACTGCTCCGTCAATTGGAATCCACCATAGGTTTAAACTAAAGTTTACTATAAGCCCAATTAATGAAATAACATTCAACTGTCTTAGATTTCCATTGGCAGTTAACAAAGTGCCATATACATAAGTAACAGCAATTGCTATAAATGAAAGCATTAGTAATGAAAACACTTCTGCTGAATATGCAACATGCTCTAAGTATAGTAAATCCATAAACTCCTCTGCATAGCGCCAACTGATAAATGCAATGGCAACTGCAGGAATAAAAATAAGATTAAAGGCAGTGCGAACGAGATCTGAAATGGCTTTATGCTCTCGAATCATTCGCGCAAAAATTGGCAAAAGCAAAGCAGCAAACAAATAACCAAACATATTAAAACCTTCTAACAGGCGATAAGCCTGGGCATAAATACCAGCCTCTGTTTTTCCATGGTCTAAAATTCGCTCAATCATTACAGAGTCTAAACGGTAATAAAATGCCATCAGCAATACCAAAAGTGCAAATGGCATGCTCTCTTTTATGATTATTCGGAATAAAATAAAATCTATTTTTGGTTTAAAAAAGCTCGCCTTTTGATACACAATTGCAAAAGCCACGATGGCAGTCATCAAATAAGCCCAAAACTGTGCATAAACAAACCACTCTATCTTAAACACCCCGCCAAAAATATCAGACCATAACAAAACGCTACAAATAATTACCATCAATAAACGATCCATAACTGAGAGGATACTTTCAGTTTTAAACAGGTGTAGCCCACTTATGTTAGAGCGTAAATACAGAATCATAGAAGATAGAAATTGATTGATTCCCAAAAGGAAGAGCAAGTAAAACTCCTTACCCTCATATCCAATAAAATAACCAAAAGACAAAGTGATGAGCATGTATAAAATGCCCAGAAATAACTTTACATTGAATATTCCAGAAAAATACCGACCAAGCATTTGACGATGCTGCGCAATATTCTTGTTATTGTAATTGGTAATTCCAAGGTCTAAAATAATATTGAGTAAAATTGAGAAGCCAAAAATCGGATAATACATTCCATAAGCTTCTGCTCCTACTCTATTTTGCACGCTAACATCTATACCCAATATCCAAAAAGGCTTAACCAAAAGGTTGAGAAATAGAATAAATATTAGATTTAGTATAAATTTTCTTTGCATGCTACAATCTCAAAAAAATAGGAAACAAAGTAAAGCAATACGCAGGAATACTTTTCGTTTTAATTGGCATAAGTATATTTGCAAATTTATTCTAAATATGAGCATAACAGTTGAAGCGTTTTTTGATCACTTGGTAGAAGAGCTTAAAACAAACGAAAATTTAAGATATTATTATAAATACCTAGACAAGCCTTCTCGTTTTGAATACCGTAAAGCATATTTTTGTCAGCGTCTTCAATACATTATCGATCATATTGAAGATTCTAACTTAAATATTTGGGATTGTGGTTGCGGATTTGGAACTACTGGTTTGTTCCTTTCTTTAAATGGCATCTCATCTCATGGCACAACTTTAGAACATTATATTAAAGAAATCCCCGGAAGAGTTGAGTATTGGAGTCAATTTGGTGATGTTAGCAAATTTACCTACTCCTATGAAAATATTTTTGATCATAACTATAAAGCAAACAGTTTTGATTTAATCATAATTCAAGACACCTTACATCACCTAGAACCCTTAAACAGTGCACTTGAAATTTTATCAAAAGCGCTTAAAAAAAGCGGAAAACTTTTGATTATTGAAGAAAATGGCAACAATGTTATTCAAAATGCTAAACTATTTTTACAAAGAGGCAACAATAAAATAATTGAAGTTTATGATGAAAAGCTCGGTAAAAATATTTTATTGGGAAATGAAAATATAAGAGGTTTAAAAAAGTGGGAAGAAGCTTTTAAAAAACAAAACCTTCGCATTGATAATGATAGTGTTCAATACATTCGCTATTACTTACCATTTATGTTTCCTAATAAAAAAGCGGGAGAAAAAGTTCAAAAAGAGCAAGCACTTTGGAAGAAAAACAATTTCTTAAAAGAGTATTTCTTTTTTGGAATAAATTTTATTGTTCACAAGAACTAATATAACTCTCGATGCGAATCGCCGTAAATAGCCGTTTATTAGTTTCTCAAAAAATGGATGGGATTGGTCGTTTCTCTTATGAGAGCCTCAAACGAATATCATCCGATCATGCAGAAGTGCAGTTCGATTTAATTTTTGACAGAAAAGCAGACCCATTTTTTGAGTTTCCAGAAAATGTCAATATAATTCACCTCCCCCCCGCAGCACGACATCCATTCCTATGGTATTTGTGGTTTGAGGTAAGACTAAAGAACTATGTTAATAAGGGCAATTACGATTTGTTTGTCTCACCCGAAGGATGGATACCACCAAAGCTAAATTGTAAATCATTGGCGGTTATCCACGACCTTAACTTTGTTCATCATCCGGAAAACATCATATACAGCCACAGAAAGTACTTGCAGCACTTTTTTCCAAAATTTGCTCAGCGTGCCAGTAGAATTGCTACAGTTTCTGAATACTCTAAAACAGATATTTCCAATACATATCATAAAAATCCAAATGAAATTGACGTATTGTATAATGGTGCAAACTCCATTTTTAAACCCATCTCAACAACTGAACAAAAACTTATTCGTGAGAAATATGCTCAAGGAAATCCCTATTTTATATTTATAGGAACACTGCATCCACGAAAAAACCTCACACATCTTTTAAAGGCTTTTGATATATTTAAAAAAAATGACCAAAAGCACACCCAGTTATTGGTAGTGGGAAATAGAAAGTGGTGGCCTGCTGATTTGGAAAAAACTTATCAGAGTATGGAGCATAAATCTGCTGTTCAATTTAAAGGAAGACAGACAGACGAAGTGCTTGCAAAGCTACTAGCAAGCGCTATTGCACTAACCTACATTCCTTATTTCGAAGGGTTTGGAATTCCTATTCTAGAAGCTTTCCAGTCAGAAACAGCAGTAATTACTTCCAACTGCAGCTCTATGCCAGAAGTAGCAAAAGATGCAGCATTATTTTCCGACCCTAGAGCTGTAGATACAATTGCAGCACAAATGAAAAAAATAAGCACCAATGAGGAGTTGAGAAACAATTTAATTGAAAAGGGTGCCAATAGAGCAAAAGACTTCTCATGGGAAAAAACTGCTGCACTCTTATGGAAAAGCATGCTAAAAACAATTGCATAAATTATGGGACTTAAAAATTATCTTGTAAAAGGAAAAATAGAAGTTGGTTGTGATGAAGCCGGTAGAGGATCCTTAGCTGGTCCTGTATTTGCTGCCGCAGTTATTCTCGATCCAAAAAAAAGATACAGTAAACTAAATGACTCTAAAAAATTAAGCAAGAAAAATAGAGATTCTATAAGAGCTTGGATTGAAAAAAATGCCATGGCTTGGGCTGTAGGAAGAGTTGAAGCTATTGAAATAGATGAAATCAACATTCTTAATGCCTCGTTTTTAGCCATGCATCGAGCAATTGAAAAGCTAAACCTAGAGTTTGATCATCTCTTAATTGATGGGCATCGCTTTAATCCCTTTCAAAATAAAACCCACCATTGCATTGTAAAAGGAGATGAAAAATACAAAAGCATAGCAGCTGCTTCAATTTTGGCGAAAACCCATAGAGATGAATACATGCAAACAATTGCAAATGATTTCCCTTTATATGACTGGCAAAATAATCAAGGATACCCAACTGTAAAACACCGAATAGCTATTAAAGAAATCGGTTCTTGTATTCATCACAGACAAAGTTTTAAACTTATCATAGATGATGACTAACAACCTATTATTCTAAACATTGCAATTTAAAATACATTAGCTTTGATTACTTTAATATTGAGTGGAATTAAAAAACATCAAATACAAGCAACCTATTTTATATAAAATTCGTTTAAGTGGTAGTTGAATAAATACATTTGTATAAACAACTCTCTTCCAATTAATAGTATTGAATAATTATGAAAAGTATAAAGTATCTATTTCTTATAGCTGTAGTTTCGACGCTAACTACTACTTCATGTACAGATGATTACTTCGAGTTTGACAAGGTAAAGACAACTGACTGGAGACCAAATTTAGCACTACCACTAATTAACTCAACACTTACAGCAGAACAAATCCTAGTTCGAGAAGATTCAGGAGGAAGAGTTGAAGATGATCCAAATACTGGTGTGCTTCAGTTAATTTATGATGGTAAAGTTGTTTCACCATTTGGAGTAGCTCAAGTACCACTTCCAAATCAAAACTTTAACTTTTCCTTAACCTCACCTACCCCTTTGCCTTCAACAGGAGGAAGCCAAACAATAACCGACAGCCGTTTACTCACTTTTATCTCTTCAGTAGAAGTTGATTCGCTGTTGCTAAAAAATGGGCGCTTAAAATTGCGTTTAGAAAATACTTTTGAACACAATATTAATGTAGAAATAAAATTAGATGGCTTTACTGACCAAAACAATCAGAAACTAGTGATAAATAGAAATATTGCCGCTTCAAACGGCAGCAACACGGTTGTAAATAATGTAGATATCAATTTAAATCAATATACCGTAAACATGGAATACGGTACGCAAAATCACAGCAGAATTCCAATAGAAACAAAAGTAACACTAAACCTTATTAGTGGAAACAGTTCGTCTCCTACAGATAATTTAAACATTGTAGGCACAATAGAAAATCTTGTATTTAAAACATTTACAGGATATTTAGGAAACCAAACTCCGCTAAATCTTGACATTGATACCATCAATATCAATCTCTTTGAAAACTTTATTAATGGAGAGCTCTTTCTTTCCAACCCACAACTGGAAATAGACATATACAACAGCTATGGAATTCCAACAGACTTAAGGTTTCAAACTTTGAAATCAAGAAATATTGATAACAATCCCGTTGAGATTCCCTTTGTTTTACCAAACAATCAAAACACCATTACCTTAAATACGCCAAATTATTTTGGCGAAGGTTCTACTAACATAGTGTTAGACACCTCTAATAGTAATATTGATGATGTTGTTTCTTCTCTTTTGAAATCTATTATTTACGACTCTGATGTTAACTTTAATCCCAATGGTCCCACAGCATATAGAAATCACATTACAGATACTAGTAAAATTAGTTTAGAAGTATTGTTGCGCCTGCCATTTGAGGGGAGAGGAAGAACATTGGTACTTGTAGATACATTGGATTTTGATTTTGAAGGTGCGAAAGAACTTGAAAAAGGAATTCTTAGAGTTTCTTCTGAAAATGGATTCCCAATGTACTCGCAAATGCAAATTTACTTTGTAGATGAGCAGTATCGAAAAATTGACTCTTTGTTTGACACCTCCAACCCTACTGTAGATAATATGGTAATTGAATCATCTCAAGTAAATGGACTCGGCGAAACCATTGCTCCAACCTATAAGACCATGGATATTCCAGTAGACAGGGATCGGTTGAAGAGTTTAAGTCAATCAACTTATGCAATTATTGAAGCAGAACTACTTACAAAAGATTTTGCAAACAATAGAAATGTTAGGTTTCTTAGAAGCTATACCCTTTCTATCAATGTTGGTATAAAAGCCACAATCCTAATTAATTAATTATGAAAGAGATTTTTTTAGGCTTTTTACTAAGCTTTACACTTATCGGCTACGGACAACAAGACTTGTCTATGTATAATTTAAATGAAATTCCCCAATCAAATTACGCCAACCCCTCTAACCAATTTAATGGTAAGTTTTATGTGGGAATTCCCGTGCTTTCTTCAATGTACTTTAGTGCAAGCAATAGTGGGTTTGCATACTCAGACGTTATTCGTAAGAATGGAGATTCTTTATTGCTCGACTTTAATAAAATGATTAAAGAAATAAAAGATGAAAACTATTTATCAATTTATTCTAAAATAGATCTCCTTTCTTTTGGCCTTTCTATTAATGAATCAACCCAAATAATGTTTAACATTAGTGAGAATGCTTATTTCAGGCTGAGTTATCCTAAGGCTTTAATCCGCTTTATTTATAAAGGAAATGCTTCATTTGAAGACCATACAGCCAACCTTAAGAGCTTGGGAATAAATGCAAGTCATTTTAGAGAGTATGCAGCTGGCATATCTCATCAATTAACAGACAAGTTGCGCATTGGTGGTAAAGTTAAGTACTTGTATGGAATGGAAAATATTTATACTAAAAAGTCTGACATCAGTATTTATACCGATCCGCAAACTTTTGAAATTGTCGCTAATTCTGACTTAACCATTCATACTGCTGGTATCGACGATGTAAATAACAACGAAAGTGTAAAAGACTATTTAATGGGTAGAAAAAACAGGGGTCTTGCATTTGATCTTGGTGGAGCATATACCATTAATGATAAATTTAGTGTAAGTGGTTCTGTTATAGATTTAGGATTTATAAAGTGGAACAGCTTCACTACTTCTTATTCTAACAATGGAGAATTTAGCTACTCAGGAGTTGAAGTAGATGCTTTTGGAGATAATAGCGGTAACAACAATGGCAATTCTTCCTTTGATCGTGTGGCAGATTCATTAGAAAAAGCCATGTCAATAGATACTTCTCATTCTTCTTATACCGCTCCCTTAACAACACGCTTTTATGCTGGGGCAAACTACAATATAAATGAAGTTAGTAAAGCTAGCGGAGTAATTCAGTCCGAAGTTTTTCAAGGCAGGTTTTACCCCTCACTAACACTAATGTACTATAGAAAAATGACCAAATGGATTACCTTAGGGGCTTCTTACTCCATGATTAATAGAAGCTACAATAATTTGGGTTTATCAATTAATCTAAATCCTGGACCAGTTCAATTTTATGTAGTTTCAGACAATTTACTGGGTGTTTTTCAGCCACAACACAGCAGACATTTACAAGTTCGCTTTGGAATTAACTTCATTGTTGGCAGTAACAAATCAAATAATATTAACGCTGCTTATCAGGGAGATTAACTGTATTGAGGTTAAGAGAGTATTCGAGGACCTAGTACAATCATCCAAAGATAATAACCAAG
>Ga0079223_10000442_pt1 | contig 20943 bp, 15 predicted proteins | sample Stecom2011_FD_75072 | JGI IMG/M metagenome (GOLD analysis project Ga0079223, IMG submission 75072) | Agricultural soil microbial communities from Utah to study Nitrogen management - Steer compost 2011 | ecosystem: Environmental > Terrestrial > Soil > Agricultural land | place: USA: Utah...
AATGTATAACCGCAATTACGGCGGATTCGACTACGTTCGAATCCACTCGGAATTGCTAACGTCAGTTCTAAACCGAAAAATTTGCGTACTTTAACCCGTAACTGACGGTTATACGAGACCGTTGTACGTAATAAATAAAAAAATGCAGAAAAAAATCACTCTTTTAATTGCCATAAATATTTTGACAATTTCTAATCTTTTTAGTCAAAATAAACCAACTTATCCAGAAACTCAGGAGAATTTCAAAAGAGTCGATTTTATACTACCTAAAATTGATAATCCTGAAAATTATAAAGTTGAAATTTCTTTTAGTTTTGAAATGGAAACTATTGAATGCGCAAATACTTCATTTAGTTTTAATAAAAACGATATTGAAAAAGGTTACGGTTTAGATTCAAGATTTCCTTACTACGTCTTTAATGTAAAAGGAACTGAAATTACAGAAGGTTACGACAAAGATTGTGACAAAACAAAACCAAAAGTAAAAAAGAAAATAATTAGTGATTATAAAATAATTGATCAGTATCAACAATACTATTCAATACCATATTACATCCCTAAATATTGGAATTTAGAATATAGAATTTTTAAGGCTGAAAGTGATTTTAAAACCTTTAAATAATTTACTACGTACAACAAGGGTTTGGCGCAATGGCGGGTTAAGGCTAAAATTAAAGTTTAGGCTTTCTATTCCGCAAAAGCCAATTATATTGACTTTTTTCTTAAATTTATTCAATTAATTGGCTTTTGCTTACTGTGTCGCTAAATTGAAACTTTTCGCTTCAATTTCCGCCACTGACGCCAAGCCCAGAAACGTTAAGAAAAATCATTGTCAAGAGATTCCAACTGAATGGGTTTAATATAGGTATTAATGTTGGAGCGCATGCTGGGCAAACTGTTCATCATGTTCATATTCATTTAATACCTCGCTATATAAATGATGTAAAAGAGCCAGCTGGAGGTGTAAGAGGTGTAATTCCTGAAAAAAGAAAATACTAAGCCACAAAATCCAGGCCCTATTACATGACATCATTCATGATGGTAACCAGTATTGTTCATGATATTAAAAGCCCTATACAACTGCTCTAAAAGTATTACTCTGACCATTTGGTGAGGAAAGGTCAACTTAGACAAACTCCAACAAGCTTGACAAGCTGACTTAACTTTGTCAGAAACGCCGTAAGCACCACCTATGATAATATTGATTTCGCCTCTATGATGGTCTTTTAACTTCTCCAGCTCTTTAGCCCATCCTAATGAATGGTAAGCCTTTCCTTTGTCATCTAATAAGATATTATAGCTACCAGGTTTCATTCTGTTTAATAATACTACAGCCTCTTTTTCTAAGATGATATTTTGAGAAGTGTGTAGGTTTCTCTTAGGTGGACTTATAATTTTAAATTCAATATTAGCAAAAGACCTAAGTCTTTTTTCATAAAATTCTATAGTCGATTTCCAATGTGGTTCGGCTGCTTTTCCAATACAAAGAATGCTTATTTTCAAAATTGATACTTTTATATTTGGCAAATATAAAACAAAGTTTTAGCTTTGCCATCCAACAAATGGCTCCGTAGCTCAACTGAATAGAGCATCTGACTACGGATCAGAAGGTTTCAGGTTTGAATCCTGACGGGGTCACTAAAGTCGTAATTTTTCAGATGAAAGATTACGACTTTTACTTTATAGCTGAATCTAGAAGGTTTTTTTTCTTGAAATTCATTATTCTATTATTAGAAAATTATGAATATCATCTAAAGTCAAAAGTATTCACATTATTTTTAAGGATTAAGGATAGGGTGATTTAACAGCATTCTCACCAGTTTCATTTTTCTGACCTTCATATATATCTTATCTTTGCATGATTAGCAAATCAATATTTTTTATACTATTAAGGAAGTAAATAAAAAAGAAATATATGTTACAAATAAAGAAATATAGCAAATCTAATTTACCCTCTTTAATCGAAAGTGACTTTATAGCAAATTTTCTTCATGAGCATTTAGAGCAATATGGTGATGAGTTGGTTGATATTAAAGCAGCTATGGATTACGCCTTAGCCATAAATGATAAACCTGGTGGCTTTATTTTAACTATAGCAGATAATGATACGATTTATGGTGTTGCGGTTGTTTTAGATACACAAATGTCAGGATTTATACCCGAGCACATTTTAGTTTATATAGCGACCCATGCAGCATCAAGAGGTAAAGGAATTGGGAGACAGTTGATTAATAGACTTATAGATGAGTGTGAAGGCGATATTGCCCTACATGTAGATGCAGATAATCCAGCAAGAAAACTTTATGAACGCGTAGGGTTTGAAACTCCTTATTTGGAAATGAGACTTAAGAAACAAAAATAATGGCATTTATAGTATTAGATAGAGAAAAACTAAGACATAATTATAATCATTTAGATAATTTTTTTAAAGAACGAGGAACTGAGTGGGGGATTGTTGCTAAATTACTATGTGGTAATGAAACCTTTTTAAAAGAGGTCATTGACTTAGGACATCCTCAAATATGTGATTCAAGAGTATCTAACCTTAGAACAATAAAAGAACTGAATCCGAATGTGGAAACAGTTTATATTAAACCACCGCCCAAAAGAAGTATAGACGAAATTGTTGAAATTGCAGATGTAAGTTTTAATACAGAGTTTGATACTATAAAACTGCTTTCTGAAGCAGCTAAAAAAGCAAATAAAATCCATAAGGTGGTTATTATGCTTGAATTAGGCGAGTTAAGGGAAGGGGTGCTAAGAGAAGAATTTGTCAATTTCTACGAAGAGATTTTTCAGCTCCCTAATATTGAAGTTGCTGGCATAGGAACCAATTTAACATGCATGTACGGCGTTTTGCCCAATAATGATAAGTTGATTCAACTTTCTTTATATACTCAAATTATAGAGGCTAAATTCAATCGTAAGATACCTTACATCTCAGGAGGTGCTTCAGTAACTATACCATTGATTAAAAATAACACACTACCCAAATCAATTAATCATTTTAGAGTAGGAGAGACCTTGTTTTTTGGAACAGATGTTTATAACAATGAATCTTATCCTGATATGTACGGCGACGTATTTACTTTATATGCCGAAGTTTTAGAAATTAATGAAAAGCCATTAGTTCCAGATGGAGATTTGGGGTTGAATTTAATGGGAGAACAAACAGAAATTGATGAAGAGCTTTTAGGCAAAGAAACAACTCGTGCATTAGTTGATGTCGGTCTATTAGATATAGAGTCGGAACATATTACTCCCAAAGAAGATTATATGGAAATTATAGGCGCAAGCTCTGATATGTTAGTTGTTGATCTGAAAGAGAATGAGAAAGGAGTAAATGTTGGAGATTTAATTCCTTTTAATATGAACTATATGGGCGTTTTAAGAATTATGAATTCTGACTATGTGGGTAAACAAGTCAAATAAATTATCCAGTATTAGTCACCACATTTTTAATTATTTAGCTTAATAAATTGACTTTCCATTAATTATATCATGACATGAATAATGAGGGCTATTTAAATGCCATTTACATATTTAAAAACCCGGTTAACTTTTTAAAAGCTAACCGGGTTTTTTAATGGAGTCTATATTCTATAAAGAAAATGCTTGATTGATGAGCATTTCTTGTTCTTCTGTATGCATTTTAGAAAAACCTGTAGCATTTGAAGCACTTGCTTGACGAGTCAAATAGCCTAAGTTAATTTTAGTATCTAAATTCATTCTTAAGAATGAAGCAGCGCCTTTATTACGAGGTTCTTCTTGGATCCATAACCATTGAGCAGTATTATATTTTTGATATAATTTGTTGATTTGCTCTTGTGGTAAAGGATAGAGTTGTTCTACTCTTATGATAGCAATGTCTTCTCTATTTTCTTTGATTTGTTTTTCAGATAAGTCAAAGTAAATTTTCCCAGAACATAGCAATACTCTTTTCACCTTTGAAGGGTCCTTAATAAATGGATCGTCTAATACTTCTTGGAATCTTGTTCCCGTACTAAACTCTTCTATAGTTGAATAAGCTCTTGTTTGTCTCAAGTTGGCTTTCGGAGAAAAGTTTATCAATGGTTTTCTGAATGGTAAAGCTAATTGTCTTCTTAAAGCATGGAAGAAGTTTGCAGCAGTAGTAATGTTAGTTACATACATATTAAAATCTGCAGCTTGCTGTAAGAAACGTTCTAAATACGCACTACTATGGTCTGGACCACCACCTTCATATCCATGAGGCAATAACATAACCAAGCTGTTTTGAACATTCCATTTTTGTTCTGCACTTGTAATGTATTGATCAATGATAACTTGAGCTACGTTTACAAAGTCACCGAATTGAGCTTCCCATAAAATTAATTTATTAGGATCTACTAAAGAATATCCATATTCAAAACCAACTACTGCATATTCGCTCAATAAAGAATTATAGATCTCAAAATTAGCTTGATCATGCTTAATTGGACTTAATCTGTTATATTCTTGATTCGTATTTTCATCTACAATTACAGCATGTCTATGAGAAAAAGTTCCTCTTTTTACATCTTCTCCAGACATTCTAACACTCTTACCTTCGTTAACTAAAGAAGCATAAGCTAATATTTCAGCTGTTGCCCAATCTATTCTTTTTGTATCTTCAAATTCTTTTACCTTACCATCTAAAAGCCTTCCAATCCTTCTGTTAGGTTTGAAGCCTTGTGGCATTTCAAATAGTGCTTTAAATAATTCCTCAGCAGTTGATTTATCAATACCAGTTTCAGGTGATTGTAAAAAGTCTTCAGCTTTTGCCTTTCTTAATGCTTTCCAGTTTCTTTCTGGTTCTTGCATTTTGTAAGGGAAAGAGGTCTGTTTTACTTCATCCAATCTTGCTTGTAACTCGTCCCAGAATTTTTTCTCTAAGCTTGTTGCTAACTCTTTAAATTCAGGTTTTCCAGTATTTAATAAATGTTGTGTATAAACCTCTCTAGGATTAGGGTGTTTTTCTATTACAGAATACATTTTTGGTTGTGTGAACTTAGGTTCATCACCTTCATTATGTCCATGTCTTCTGTAAGACACCATATCGATAAAGATATCTTCTTTGAAAGTTTGACGATATTTTATTGCAAAAATAGCTGCTCTTACCACTGCTTCTGGATCATCCCCATTCACATGTAAGACAGGAGCATCTACTAATGAAGCTATACTTGTACAATAGTTTGAAGAGCGTGCATCTTTATAATCAGTAGTAAATCCTATTTGATTGTTGATAATAAAATGTACAGTCCCATCTATGCTATAACCATCTAGTTTGCTCATTTGTAGTAATTCATATACCACACCTTGAGCTGCTACTGCTGCATCCCCATGAATAATAATAGGTAAAACATCAGATTTGTTATTATCATATAGAGTGTCAGATTTACCTCTTGCATAACCTGCAACAACAGGATTAACAGCTTCTAAATGAGAAGGGTTAGGCAGTAATTGAACATTTACTTCTTTACCATTAGGTGATTTAATAGTACTATTAAATCCAAGGTGATACTTTACATCTCCGCCACCTAAAGGGATATCTGATGGCATATTCCCTTCAAATTCTGAAAATACCTGATCGTATGTTTTACGCATGATGTTGGTCAATACATTTAATCGACCTCTATGCGCCATACCAATCACCACTTCTTTGACACCACCGTCAGCTGCTGTATTAATCATAGCATCTAATGCCGGAATCATACTTTCACCGCCTTCTAAACCAAATCTTTTTTGACCGATGTATTTAGTCGCTAAGAATTTTTCAAATATAACCCCATAGTTGAGTTTTTCTAAGATTCTTTTAGTCTCTTCAAGAGTAAAATCCTCCATCATAAAAGACTCAAAATTATCTCTTACCCAAATATGTGCGTCTACACGGTTAATGTAAGTATATTCAATACCCACATTCCCAGTGTATATCTTTTTAAGTTTAGCAATAATTTCTGCTAATGTTCCATTGGCAAGACCTATATATCTTCCTGCGAAAAAGCGAGAGGATAAATCACTTTCAGATAATCTAAAATTTTCTAAGTCAAGTTGTGCATCAACATTTTGACGTCCACCAATTGGGTTTATAGTTGCTTGTAGGTGACCTCTTTTTCGATAGCATCGAATGAGTTCATATACCTTTATCTCTGTGTGAATTCTTTTGATGATTTCATCTTGAGATAAATCGGACATTGCTTTGCCATTCTCAGCTGGTGCTTCTGCGCCAATTTGAGAAGTAGCAAAGTCAAAACCCTCAAAGAATTTCTTCAACTCTGAATCTACAGAAGTAGGGTCTTTTAAAAAATCTTGGTATAAACCTTCAATAAAAGCAGGATGCGAATTGGTGATATAGGAAAAATCTTCCATTTGTACTTTGGATTAATTTAAATCGTTACTTAAAATACTGTTTAAACTTTGAAAACAAAGTTACATTTTTTATTAGGAATTTCCTTACTAAGAATTACTAATAAATCGTCAATGTAAATAAAAGGTATATTAGGATAATAAAGCTTTTATGCCAGGGAGTTCTTTACCTTCAAAATACTCTAATAACGCTCCTCCACCAGTGGAAACATAACTCACATCGTCATGAAAGCCGAATTTATTAACTGCGGCTACGCTGTCGCCACCACCAACTAAAGAGTACGCACCATTATCCGTAGCTTCTTTAACACCTTCTGCTATAGCTTTTGTGCCTTTTTGAAAGTTTTCCATTTCAAAAACGCCCATAGGACCATTCCAGAGAATTGTTTTACTTTCTAATAATACTTCTTTAAATTGTTTTTGAGCCTTAGGGCCAATATCTAAGCCCATCCAGCCTTCAGGAATGTCATTACTTTGCGCTGTACTCACTTTTGCATCATTGGAAAAATTATCCGCTATAGTGCTGTCTTCAGGAAGATGAATTTTTACACCATGTTTATTTGCTTGGTCTAAGATTGATAATGCCATGTCTAGACGGTCATCTTCACATAGAGAACTTCCAATTTGACCTCCTTGAGCTTTTATAAAAGTATAAGCCATGCCACCACCAATAATGATGTCTGTAGCTTTACTTAATAAGTTTTCTATGATTAAAATTTTATCGGATACTTTAGCACCACCAATAATTGCAGTAAATGGTTTTTTACTATTCAATAGCACTTCGTTAGCCGCTTTGATTTCTTGCTCCATTAACTTGCCAAACATCTTAGAAGAGGAGTCAAAATACTGAGCAATAGCAGCAGTTGAAGCATGTGCCCTATGTGCTGTGCCAAATGCATCATTTACATAAACATCACCTAGATTAGCCAGTTTTTTAGCAAAATCTTTATCTCCTTTTTCTTCTTCAGCATACCAACGTAAATTTTCTAATAAAAATACAGCGCCTGCAGGTGCATTTTTCCAATCGTTAAGTGAGGAGCTATCCTCTAAATTTGAAATAAAATGAACTTCTTTGCCTAATAAAGATGAGATTTCTTCTGTTATCCTTTTTAAGGTAAAACTTGCTATAGAGGTGTTAGGGTTCTCTTTTAGAGCTTTTTGAGGTCTCCCCCAATGACTCATCAATAAAATAGCACCACCTTTATCTAAAATAGTTTTTAAAGTAGGAATAGCAGAAGTAATACGTGTATTGTCTGTGACTTTTCCTTGTTCGTTAATTGGTACATTGAAATCAACTCTTACTACCACTTTTTTATTGGTAAAATTAAAAGTATCTAAATTAGGAGTACTCATGTTGATTATTTATTCCCATTCTTCTAATGGAATTTCAGGCATACTAGATTCAAAAACTTCTTCATATTCTGAATCAGAACTACCATCACTTGGACCAAAATAAAAGTCCTCATCCGTTAAACTTGCACAATTGACAAAGCCATCAGGTTGTTTGAATTTTTCTTTATTATTAATACCAGTTCGCGGGTCTGCCATAGCTTTCTTCATAAACAAGGCATAAATCGGTAAGGCAGCGGAAGCACCTTGACCTTGAGCAGTACTGCTAAATCTTAAAAAACGATCATCACACCCAACCCAAGCACCAGCTAAGATTTGAGGATTATAACCTATGTACCACGCATCGGATTGATTGTTGGTAGTCCCAGTTTTACCTGCTAAATCTCCTGTGATATTATATCTAAACCTTAGTCTTGCTGCAGTTCCACCATAATCAGCTACACCTTGCATCATTTTGACCATTTTGAAAGCAGTATGCTCATCCAGAATTTCCTTTTGAATTGGAGCAAAGCTTTGTAAAAGGTTTCCATGTTTATCCTCAATTTTAGTGATAAAAATAGGTTGAGTATTTAACCCATGATTTGGAAACATAGTATAAGACCATAGCATTTCAAAAACAGAAATATCTGTAACTCCTAATGCAATTGAAGGAACAGGATCGATAGGACTACTGATTCCGGTTTTTTTCATGAATTGTACAAAAGGGTTAATGCCTAACATATTCAATAAATACAAAGAAGCATTATTTAAAGAAGCTGCTAATGCACGACTCATAGGAACGTTTCCATATTGAGAACCTCCGGCGTCATAATATTGTTTTTGACCAGGAAATAGTTGAGGGTTTGTATGTAATATTGTACATGGAGAATATCCATTATCTATAGCTAAACAATAGAGTAGTGGTTTTATCGTTGAACCCACTTGTCTTTTAGTTCCAATATTTACGTGATCAAATTTGTAGAATTTATGATTAATCCCTCCAACCCAAGCTTTAATTTCACCTGTATAAGGATCCATAGCCATGAACCCTGTTTGTAAAAAAGACCTCATATACTTGATAGAATCGGTTGGAGTCATCACGGTATCTAAAACATTGTCTGGCGCAGTCCAACTGAATACTGACATTTCTGTAGGAGTGTCAAAAATATTTAATATTTCAGATTCTTTTAAACCCTCTTCTTTGTGATTTAAATATCTACCTGAGCTTTGGATTAAGTTCGTAAGTACATTCTTAGGAGCACCTGAATTCCATACTGTACCATTTTTAATCTTTGGTTGATTAGCAAATGGAATTTGTAGTTGGCTTAAATGTTCTGTTACAGACTCTTCAGCATATTGTTGTAAAATCGGATCGAGTGTCGTATAAATTTTTAAACCATCACTATAGATATTATAGGTTACGCCATTATCTTTTTCATATTGTTTGATCCAACGTTTTATTTCTTGTTCTACAATTTGTCTAAAGTAAGGAGCAGGCCCTTCACTTTGAGTTTGTTTGTTGTAAAACAAAACTAAATCTTTGTTTTTCAGTTCATGAGCAGTATTAGCATCAATATATTTGTATTTCTCCATCTGCTCAATCACCGTATTTCTTCGATTGAAGCTACGTTCAGGATTTCTACGAGGATTATAAATCGTATTTCCTTTAAGCATTCCGACTAAAACTGCAGCTTCTTCTATTTCTAAATCAGCAGGATTTTTACTAAAAAAGGTTAATGACGCATTTTTAATTCCATAAGTATTGTCTCCAAATGGAACCGTATTTAAATATAAAGTAATGATTTCCTGTTTTGTCAAATTCCTCTCCAGCTTAATTGCCATTATCCATTCTTTTAACTTAATAATGGGCATGGCAAATAAATTTTTCTTTTGCCTTGGAAATAAATTTTTTGCTAATTGTTGTGTAAGCGTTGAGCCACCTCCTTTCTTTCCTAACAATAACACCGCCCTAATAACAGCAATTCCATCAATTCCTGAGTGGCTATGAAATCTTGCATCTTCAGTAGCTATTAGTGCATTGATAACATTAGGAGAAATTTCCTCATATTCAACCGGTGATCGATTTTGAATATAATACATGCCTAATAAGCTCTCGTCAGAAGCGAATACTTCTGAAGCAATAGAGGAGCTGGGATTTTCTAATTCTTTAATAGAAGGCATATAGCCTAACCATCCCAAGTTTATGGCAAGGACTAACCCCGCAAAAATAATAATGCCGGTAAAAAAAAGTCGCCACAAAAACTTTGAAAATTTTGACATAGATTTTATTTAATCTGAGAATACAAATTTATTAGCTTTTAACGAGATAAGTTTGTTTGCGTAATGTTTATTATTTTTAACTTTCAAGTTAATGTGAATTGAAGAATTCATCAAATATTTATTATGGTAAAAATAGGGAAAATACTTAAAAAGAAAGGATTTGATAATGAAATCATTATTAGCCTAAATATAAAAAAGGCAAATAATGTGTCTACACAAACTATTCCTTTTTTGTTTTTAGAATTATTGCCCGGTAGTAAAGTACCTTATAGAGTTAAGAAAATTAAATATTTGAAAAATAATCAGTTTCAAGTGCTTTTTGATAGGGTTGATGAAGAGAGTCAAATTCAACAGCTTTTACAAAAAGATATTTATTTGCCACAAAAAGGTAATGAACAGTTAGTTAGTCAGGAGGCTTTCTTGGAGGTGATCTTAGGTTTTGAACTTTGGGATCAATCAGAAAAAATTGGAAAAATAGATGATTTTTATGATATAGAACCTCATCCACTTTTGGTTGTACATGAAAATAAACAGGAACTTTTAGTGCCTTTTGTAGAGGATTGGATAATTGCGATAGAAGCTGAAAAAAGAAAATTAATTATGAAATTACCAACAGGTCTTTTTGACCTTGATGAATAGTTGGTTATTCATTACTCTCTTTATTATCCTTAAACCTTTTAAGTATTTCTTTGACTTTAAAACCATTCATAAAAGGCAATTCATAATATTCTCCTTTTACCCACATATCTAAGGCGTAGTTAAAATAAGGACTTCCCGGGTTTCCTGATTGACCACCAGGTTTTATGCCATAACCTTTAACACCTGAATGTGGGTTTAAGTCAATCACCATGCGCCAACTCGGTCCATGTGTTGAGGTGGTAGCGTTTAAGGCTGTATTCCAACCACCATTCGGAATGTTTAAGTAACTAAAAGCGTCAATGCTTAATAAATGGGAGATTTTTGTGTTTTTATAAGCACTCCAAAGGTGTCTTTCCTCACGCTTTAATATACGCATACTGTCTGCTGTTGCCACTAAACATTGTTCCATAATTTTATTCAAATTGATGGATTCACCGTCTTGATTAAATTCAAAATATTTGTTTTTGGGATAATGTAACATCAGTTGAATCGTTCGTTCTAATCCAGGTCGAACTTTAGTCGGCAAGTGGCTAAAATGCTGATCCCAAATAGTTTTATATACTAATTGATGCCAAATATGAAAAGCTGTAATGCTTTCTGAATTAGCATCATATACAGGAAGGAATGCATCTGACCAATGTTGTATATCCGCATTTTTATCTTCCATATTATCAATAGTTCTTTGGAACAATGGACCTAGATCATTTGCAATAGGACTAAAGTTGCTATTTTGAATAACCTTCATATTAGTCACAGATAAAAAGGTTGAATCCTCAAGGTATTGATGAATTGACCTATTTCTGGAGTCTGTATAAGAGCCATAAAGGTGGTATGGATAAGTACGATCAACAGGCGTATTGTTAGCTGAACTTAGAAAATGAGATTCTGGATTTAATGAAAAAGGCTGATCTTCAGTAGGAATGTATTCTTGCCATAAAGTAGCGCTAGTATTCCCTAACATTACAAAGCGTCCTTGATTTTTAAACTTATTTGGAAAATCTCCGGCTTCTATAATGCCAATATTTCCTGAAATATCACCATATATGAAGTTTTGAGCTGGACTACCATAATAGGAAAGTGCGTTTTGAAAAGATTTGAAGTTTTTACTTTTATTTATTTTTATAAAAGCTTTCAGTTCATTATTAGTTTGATGTCCTTCCCATTTCATAGCTAGTATTTTGTTACTTCCAGAAGGCTCTTTAAAATTATGGTCATAAATAACAGGACCATGAATCGTATATAGAATAGTATCTAAAAAATCTTGTTCATTTCTAACTTTTATTTTTTCTATTCTGTAGTTGAAAGGCACCCATTCTTGATCAAAAGAATAAGAGGTCCAATTATCATTTGGTGTGATTTCATAATAATCTTTAACATCGGCATAGTGATTGGTTACACCCCAACTGATATCATCATTATAACCAATGATAATAGATGGAATTCCAGGCAAACTAACTCCATATACGTTTTGATATGGACTACTCAATTGCATTTCAAACCATATAGACGGAATGCTTAATTGTAAATGTGGATCACTAGCTAAAAGAACATTATCAAACATAGTTTTCTCAGTGCCCACAACCCAGTTGTTACTACCTACATTATTTAATCCATCTTCAAAGTGTGTAGTAAGAGTAGGGGAAGGGCTTGGTCCTTTAGTTTTCGGGATTTCAAAATCTGAAAAAACCATCGCAGCCGGAGCATTTGGGATCTTAGATTGTGGTCTGTCCCATTTTTTATTAATTGTTGGAGTGTTAGGCTGAGGATAAGTAGGAAATAAAAACTCAAAATCATAGGGACTGAGTATACTTCTATAATAAGAGTAGTCTATATCGTTACTTTGTCCTGTAAGATCGTCACTCAAAAGTTTGTAAACCAACATAGATTTTAAGTTTGTCCATTTTTCAGGAACATAACTTAAGAGCTTGAATTCAATAGGATAGTGATGGAATCTTAATTGGGATAAATACGTATTTACACCACGCGTATATTGGTCTAAAGCTTTTTTAGTTTCTGGATCTTTTTCCATCTTTTTTAATGCAGCTTCTGCAGCCCAAAGCATTCCCTTTCTCCTTTGCTCTTGATCCACACTTAAAGCTCTTGAACCTAATACTTCACTCAACGTGCCGCCAGCTAATCTGGCATAGAAATCCATTTGCCATAGTCTAAAGTGAGCATGAAGATAACCTTGTGTGAAATATAAATCTGCTTCATCAGCAGCAATAATGTGTGGAATCATCCTCTCATTAATAATGACTGAAATAGAATCATTAAGAGAGTCTGTAGGCATTAAAAATAGTGGATCGTCGCCAGCCTTGTTTTCAGCATTAGACCAAAATCCCGTTTTGGGACTAAAGAATGGTCCCAAGGCAGGTGTTTTACCAATTGGATTGTTCAAAATAACAATCCAAAGTATCACTAATACTAAGCTGATAGAAAACTGTATAAACCTGTTCATAATTAACTGCTTACTTAGGATTTATAATTTGACGGCCACTAAGACACATTTTATCTATGACAAAATATGCTTTAATTCTTAAATATCCTCATGAAATCCATTCCATTTGCATAAAGCATTAAGGCTAATATGAGAAGTAAGCCAATAGTAGTTGCGACTTCCATAACTTTTTGATTAACAGGTCTTCCTATAATCATTTCAATTAATGTAAATACTATATGCCCTCCATCAAGTCCTGGGATAGGTAAAAGGTTCATGAAGGCTAATATTAATGATAAAAAAGCAGTGATAGACCAGAAACTTTGCCAGTCCCAAACGTCAGGAAAAATGTTTCCAATACTAATAAAACCACCTACACCTTTGTAAGCACCAGTTTTAGGATTGAATATCATTTTGAACTGTTGTACATAAGAGTTTACTCTATTTATACTCATTTTTACTCCAGCAGGAAAGGATTCAAAGAAGCCATATTCAATATTTTCAAACTCATATAGATTTAAGCTTTCTAATAATTCCTTATCAGGCATTTGAAATACGATACCAATAATACCCTCTTCGGTTACTCCTGATTCAAGTTGAATTTTCTCCCCATCTCTGAGAACTTCTAGGGTAACAGTTTCGCCTGCTTTACTTTGAAGCTCATCTCTCATTCCTTTAACGAAAGGAAATTCAAGATCACCCACTTTGACAATATAATCACCTGCTTGTAAGTCCGTTTCACTTGCAGGTGTGCCTTCTGCAACACTCCCTACAACCGTAGGAAGTTGTAAAGAGAATAACTGAGCTCCTTTACTTTCTATTAATTGCTCTATGAAGTTGATCGGTAAATGAAGGGTTTTAATTTCTCCATTTCTATCAATTTCAACTTCTCTTGCATTAATCATCATCGGCATTAAGTCGTTAAAATAAACAACTTCTTCTCCATTGATTTTAAGTATTTTATCCCCATCTTCAAATCCTAAATTATAAGCTATAGAGTCTGTAATCTCCACGCCGTGAGTAAGCTCACTCATGGCAAGCTTTTCCTGACCCCATGTAAAAAGAATCATCGCATGAATAATGATTGCTAAAATAACATTCACAATGATTCCTCCTGACATAATTAAAAGTCGCTGCCAAGGTTTTTTAGCCCGGAACTCCCAAGGTTCAGCTGGCTTTTTTAGATCGTCTGTATCTGAACTTTCGTCCACCATACCAGCTATTTGAACATAACCACCTAAAGGAAACCAACCAACTCCAAATAGTGTGCCTCCAATCTTCTTTTTCCATAAAGAGAAGTTTAGAACATTACTAAAAGGGAATAAGAAATCGAAAAATAAATAAAATTTATCAACTTTAGTTTTAAATAATCTTGCGAAAATATAATGACCAAATTCGTGTAAAATAACTAAAATAGAAAAGGCCAATAAAAGCTGAACTACTTGAATCCAAATACCAGACATGTGTTTTGTTACTAATTATATAATTGTGAATTTTTTACTAACTCTTCTGCATACTTTCTAGCTTCTTCATTTGACTTCATTAAGTCATCTAAGCTAGGAGAGGCAATATGAGGTATTTTTTCCATGGTTTTTTCTATAATATCGGTCATTTCTACAAAACCTACTTTATTTTTAAGAAAACCATGAACTGCGATTTCATTTGCTGCATTAAGTATACAGGGCATATTGCCGCATTGTTCCATAGCTGCTTGAGCTAAAGCTAAATTTCTGAAAGTTTTTATGTCAGGAGCTTCAAAATTCAATTTGCTGTAATCCTTAAAATTTAATCTTTTAAAATCATTCTTCCAATGATTGGGATAGGATAACGCATATTGAATAGGTATTCTCATATCAGGTAAACCCATTTGAGCTTTAATAGAACCGTCAATAAATTGCACAAAGGAATGAATAATTGATTGAGTGTGAATAATGACTTCGATTTGATCATTGTTTAAATTAAACAACCATTTCGCTTCAATCATTTCTAAACCTTTATTCATTAATGTAGCTGAATCAATAGAAATTTTTGCACCCATTTCCCAATTGGGATGTTGAAGCGCATGATCTTTCTTTACATTCACTAAGAAATTAGGTTTTTTTCCTAAAAAAGGACCACCTGAAGCTGATAAAATAACTTTTTCAACTTCATCTAAGTTTTCTCCTACTAAACATTGAAATATTGCAGAGTGCTCACTATCAACAGGAATAATTTTAACTCCGTGTTTTTTAGCCTCTTCCATTACTATTGGACCTGCAACGACTAAGGTTTCTTTATTAGCTAAAGCGATATCCTTACCCGCGCGAATCGCACTCAGAGTAGAAGATAAACCTGCATAACCTACAATAGCAGCTACGACCATATCAATGTCTTCGTGACAAACTGCTTCATTCAATGCAGTTTGACCTAAGAGCACTTGAATCCCTTTTGAGGATAAAGCGTTTTTTACTTCAGCATGAGATTTCTCATCTGTAACGACTACTACCTTCGGGTCAAAAGCTAAAGCTTGCTCAATAAGTAATGCAGCATTTGAGTGGCCGCTTAATAAATACACCCCTAATTTGTCAGGATGTGCTTTTACGACCTCTAAAGTTTGAGTGCCTATAGAACCTGTAGCTCCTAATATTGCAATTTTTTGCATTTTATGAATTGTTGTTTTCTATGAATTCAGCTATACTATTAATAGAATGAAACACTTTTTGACCTTGCTCAGCATCAGCTATTTTTAGTCCGTAGTTTCTATCTAATAATACCATTAACTCTAATGAATCAATGCTGTCTAACTCTAAGCCTGAGCCAAAGAGTGGTGCATCATTTTCTATCTCTGAAGGTTCAACTTCTTCTAAGTTTAAAACTTCAATAATTTCTAATTTTAATCGTTCTTTTAAATTTTCAGTAGACATATACTTTTAAAGATTTAGGGTTTAGGGTCATATTGAGCTAATTGTAAGGGATTATTGTAATGCCATCTTTCAAAATTAGCAAATGTTTTATGATTCATTTGTTTCCAAGCACTAAATTCTTGGGAGTTTAGATAAGCTCCAAATAACCATTGATTATAAACGTCAAAATACCCATTTTCCATTAATCGATCGTGATAATGAAATAATGAAGAAGGGTAGTGAGTCGAATAATTACTTTTCCAATCTAAAAGGATTCGAGCACGTAGCATAATCAAGGTTTCTATATCGAACCCTCTTCTTAATATACCACCATTCTGCAACATGATAGATTGAAAAACATCACTAAAACTATAAGATTTTAAATCCTTACCAGTTTCGAAATCAGGTAGAGCTTCAGGATGGTCTTCTAAGTAAACACTTTTATAAGATTCTACAATCTGCTTTCTCACATCCAGGCCTCTTGAGATATCTTGATCTAAGTTTAAATAGGTCTCTCCATATATTATGGCCCAAGTGTGTTGTTCATTTTCAGCGTATGCTAAACTTGCATAATAATAATTCAATGCATAGTTAGGGGCTACCTCTATACCTTTTTGCCAAGCGTTTAAAGCGGCTTTAGGACTTTTTTGATGTGAAAGTAAAATACCTTGTTGGTGGTATAGTAACCCAGAATAAGGGAATTTATCTAGTCCGTTTCTCAAAATTCTTGCAGCTCGTCTTGACTTATTATCACTGCTTTCAATAGCAGCTGCAATTTGAAAAGTTTGTTCATCTGCATGGGATGAAGTTAAAATTGGCGCAATAGTGTTTCTAGCTTTATTTGTATTTCCAGCTACAAAGTGTGCATAAGCTAAATCTCTTCTTAAGCTAACTTCCTGAGGGTCAAGTCGAATAGCTTGTGAAAATAAAATAATGGCTTGATCCGTATTTCCTTTTGCTAACTGAGCATGACCTTCCTCTTGTAATTTAAAACTCTCGGGATGACTTTGAGCAACAGCTGCAGTTCCTGCTTGTAAGAAAAAAAGCAAAAGCAAAAGCAAAACTAAAGAACCTTTTTTCATAAAAATGTAATAAAATGTTGAATGTTGCAAAGATAAAAATTTAATAAGTAGCAAAATGAATCCCGACTTCTTTTAACGTAACCATGCTAGAAGTTCATCTAAGTATTTTCGCTCATTACTAAGTCTTGGAACTTTGTTTTGACCACCTAACTTACCTTTGCTTTTTAGCCAATCATTAAAACCACCAATTTGCATCCTGTGGACTATAGGCATTTTTGAAGCTAAATCGTTTTGTCTCTTAGCTTCATAATCACTGTTAGACTCTTTTAAGTAGTTATCCAAATGCTGAGTGAAGATTTCCAAACTTACTGGTAAATGATCGAATTCTATAATCCATTCATGACCACCTGTGTTTTTATCACCCATATATATAGGTGCTGCAGTATAATCATTTACTTTTGCTCCAGTTGTTTCACAAGCTTTATTAATTGCGTAATCTGAATTATCAATAATTAACTCTTCTCCAAAAGCATTAATAAAATGCTTGAGTCTTCCAGTAACTTTTATTTTATAAGGGTGTTTAGATACAAACTGTATGGTATCACCTACTAAATAACGCCATAGTCCACTATTTGTGGAAATTACAATAGCGTAGTTTTTTCCAATTTCAACATCTCGGAGTTGTATAGTTTCGGGATTTTCTTTTAAATATTCTTCAGTCGGCATGAATTCATAGAAAATACCATGATTTAAGAAAAGCACCATGCCTTCGTCATCAAAACTGTTTTGGGCAGCAAAAAAACCTTCAGAAGCATTATAGTTTTCTAAATAGTGCATCTTATCTGACTGTATAATCGACTTAAATTGTGATTCGTAGGGTTTGAAGCTAACACCACCATGAAGATAGAGTTCTAAGTTAGGCCAAACATCTAATAGATTATCAGTTTGTGCGATATCTAAGATTCTTTTTATTAAAATTAAAGTCCAAGTGGGTACACCCGCAATGTAAGTGATGTCCTCTTTATATACGTCATCTATGATAGCATCTAGCTTTTCCTCCCACTTCTCCATGAGCGCAACTTGAAGATTAGGTGCGCGCATGACATGGGTGTAAAAAGGCATATTTTGAAGAACTACTGCAGATAGGTCACCATAGTAGGAGTCTGCATTTAGTTTGTTGATTTGATGTGAACCACCAATAGTTAGGCATTTTCCATTGATTACATTGGAGTTTGGAAAAAGATTTAAGTAGATAGCTAAAACATCTTTTCCTGATCTAAAGTGATTGTCATCTAATGTTTCTTGACTTACAGGAATAAATTTACTTTTATCAGTAGTCGTTCCAGAGCTTTGTGCAAACCAGCTGATTGGGCTTGGCCAAAGAATGTTTTGCTCACCATGTAATATGCGATCTATGTAAGGTTTGATATTTTCATATTCATGAATGGGTATGCTTTTCTTAAAGTCTTTTAAAGAATGAATACTACTAAAATTGTGAATTCTTCCAAACTCAGTATATTCTGCGCGACTTATTAAGTCATTAAAGACCTCCTTTTGGGAGTCAATAGGGTGTTGAATAAAGTTTTTTATAGAACTAATTCTCCACATCATGTAGCGTTTGATTGCAGGGCTAATAAAGTTCATAGTTTTAAATGTAGAGTTAAAAAAGGATTAAGCAAATGATGCGAGTACATATATATATATTATAGTGTTGTTCGAATTTAATACCAACTACTTAAGTGTAATAGGCGTCTATTATATACCAGGGTTGAATGAGTTGAATAATTATGTTCATAACAATAATAGATGTGTGCAACTAAGTAAATGCTTGATTTTCAAGTATGTGTATTTATTTAATTTGTTTTGTAGCCAACCTGTATTGGCTTATAAGCGTCTAATATAGTAATAATACTCATGAAAAATAACAATAGGAAATAACAAAAGAGTATTATGCAAATAATAAAATCCAAAGAAAAGTGAAATTTTTTCATTATTCAATTGCGATACTTAACTAAATACACTATTATTGTGTAAAGAGTTTATTTTAATAAATCATATAGAAATGAAGCAAATATTACCTCGTTTTTTAATGGCATTTATTTTGCTATTTAGTATGGGTACCAATACTTCGAGTTGGGCCACTTCTCAAGAAGAAAACTTATATAAAGAAAAGGTTTCTAATGGGGCAATTAGTTTAATTGAAAATTTAGGGCAATGGAATGATTCCGCGAGGTTTAAAGCAGAGTTGCCTGGTGGTGTTGTTTTTTTAACAGACTATGGATTTAGATATGCATTTGAAGATTTAGAACAGTTGCAGAAAGCTCATGATGAGGCTGATGAGCGCGATGTAATGAATGATTTAATCACTACCCATGCTTTTGATGTTAAGTTTGAAAATAGCTTGATGACAGGATTTTTTCAAAAAGGTAATGCAAGGAACACTTATCATAACTACTTTTTAGGTAACGACGAAAGTAAATGGAAGTCTAGAGTAGGGTTGTATGATTATGTAATCCATTCAAACTTATATAATGACATTGATTTGGTGGTTTATTCTAATGATAATTCCTTCAAGTATGATTTAGTTGTAAATCCTGGAGGAAATGTTAACGATATATCTATTTTTTATGATGGCGTTGATATGCAATTAGATAATCAAGGTCGATTAAAAATAACTACTGCTGTAAATGAATATTATGAAGATGCTCCTTATACTTTCCAAATAATTAATGGTCAAGAAGTTGAAGTTGCAAGTGCTTATAAGGTGACTAATGGACGAGTAGGTTTTGAAATTACAGGGGCTTATAATCAGAACTATCCTGTGATGATTGATCCGGAGTTAATATTTTCTACTTTTAGTGGTGCTACTGGAAGTAGTGTATATAGTTATGCATCCACTTATGATTCTGACGGACACCATTATGGAGGTGCTGATATTAGAGGTTCAGGATGGCCGACGCAAATAGGCGTTTATCAAAATATTTTTGGAGGTCAGCAAGATATTGCAATTAATAAGATTTCTCCCGATGGTGACATTTTAGTTTACGCGACTTATATTGGAGGTAGTGCTTTAGATGAGCCTTATGCTTTATTAGTAGACCCAAATGACCAAAGCTTATACATTGCTGGGGGGTCTCAGTCATTTAATATGCCCATGCATAATGATGCCTTTATTGGTACTCCTCCAGGTGGAAAGGCTGGTTTTATATTTAATATAAGTGAAGATGGGACAACGCTATTAGGTAGTACATATTTAGCAGAGTTTGGAGGGAATTATGGTACTTTTACTAATCCAGGTTCATATAACAACTCAGTTAACTTTGCTCAAAATATTATGCATCCTTTTGATATACTTGTAACCCATGATGGAGAAGTTTGGGCGGGTGGTAATATTCAAAGTCAAAATATTCCTACGACTACTGGAGCATTTCAGCCAGCGTATGGAGGTGGTGCATCCGATGGTTACGTAATGAAGTTTGATGCAGAACTTTCAAATCAACTCTTTATGAGTTATATAGGTGGTAACGAAGGAGATGGTGTAACTGCATTAACACAAAACCATGACGGAAATATTGTTATTACAGGAATCACCCATAGTACTGATTTTCCTACTACACCTGGTGCATTAATAGAAAATCATCCAGGAGGTAGCTTCTCTTACGGTTTTGTTAGTGTCATTAATGATGTAACATATGATTTAATGCAAAGTACTTATTTAGGTGTTAATACTGGACATAATCAAGCTGTAGATGTATCTATACATAATAATAACGTTCATGTATTAGGAAGAACTCGAGGCAATTATCCAGTAAGTCAAAATGCATATACAATGGGTCCTGATCGTGATCTTTTTGTTCATGTTTTAAATACGGATTTGTCACAAACGCTAAGAAGTACAACTGTTGGGTTTCCAACATCTCATAATACACAATTATACCCAACTGCATTTGTTGTAGATAGTTGTGGATATACTTATATAGCTGGGTTGAGT
>Ga0079223_10000443_pt1 | contig 20940 bp, 18 predicted proteins | sample Stecom2011_FD_75072 | JGI IMG/M metagenome (GOLD analysis project Ga0079223, IMG submission 75072) | Agricultural soil microbial communities from Utah to study Nitrogen management - Steer compost 2011 | ecosystem: Environmental > Terrestrial > Soil > Agricultural land | place: USA: Utah...
AAAAAAAACGGGTGGATGCCATCGTTTAAAACTCTTGACAATATCGGTGAATGAAAAATGTTTATTGACTGAGAAACTACAAAAGAGTGTCATAATTATATGAATAATAACCCGTTAGCACGTTATGTTACCGGCTAGAAGCCAATACTACAGGAGGATAGATGCCTTTATTTAAACTCTCGGATTTTTTCACTAACGATATCGCAATAGACCTGGGAACTGCCAACACGCTGGTCTATCGTAAAGGTTGCGGCATCGTTATTGATGAACCGTCCGTCGTTGCAGTATCAAATGAGACGAAGAAGATCATAGCTATAGGAGAACCAGCCAAGGAGATGCTTGGCAAGAACCCGGAAGAGGTAAAAGTCATCAAGCCGTTAAAAGATGGCGTTATAGCTGATTTTCAGATTACAGAACTGATGTTAAAGAATCTCATTTTACGAGCCCAGAAGAAAAGACTTTTGATCAAACCGCGCGTAATAGTTTCGGTCCCGTCCGGAATTACAGAAGTGGAAAAACGAGCCGTTCGCGACAGTGTTCTGCATGCCGGGGCACGCGAGGTTCATCTGGTATCCGAACCTGTAGCAGCAGCAATAGGTGCTGACCTTCCAATCGAGAAACCTTTTGGTAATCTGGTCATGGATATTGGTGGTGGGACGAGTGAGATTGCCGTCATTTCCTTATCACACATCGTTATTCATAATTCCATTCGCGTCGGTGGAGACAAGATGGATTCTGATATAATCAATTTTCTGCGTAAGAAGAACAATCTCTTTGTCGGACTTCTGACAGCTGAGAAGATCAAGCTTGAACTCGGCTCAGCCTATCCACTGGAGGAAGAGCTCTCGATGGATGTCAGTGGCAGGGATATTATCACAGGTTATCCAGTGACGGTCAAGATCACTTCTGAAGAGATCAGGGAAGCAATCTCGGAGACTGTTGCCACTATGATAGATGCAGTGAAACGACTTTTTGAAAAGACAGCCCCCGAGTTATCGGCCGATATAGCCCTGAGGGGTATTATCCTCACCGGTGGTGGTGCCAAACTGCGAGGCCTCGATAAGAAGATAATGGAGGCTGTTGACTTACCGGTTCATGTGGTTAATGACCCCTTAACCTGCGTTGTTAAGGGTAGTGGTATGATTCTGGATAATCTGGAACGTTACCGTAATGTCCTGATTAAAAAAATTGATGAATAATGCGTCTTTCCCGTGAAAAGCTACTCTGGTTGACTTTTCTGTTAATCAGCCTCATTCTGCTATTTGGGAGTACTGAACAGCGGGTCAAGAAAGCCAATTTTTTGGGGCAGACAGTATATCTACCCTGGACTTCATCCCTGAGTCATATCTATAAAGTATTCGAACTCCGTGAAAGAAATCAGGTTCTAACAGAAAGACTGGCTGAGAAGATTCTAACTGCAAACCGTCTTGAAGATGAACTTTACACCTTGCAGAGTATAGCTCATTTTCAAGAAAATTTCTACTTTGAGAGTATTCAACCAGAAGGTTTTATGGTTGCTTCTGTCGTTGCTCACAGAGGTAATCTCAATAACAGGACTCTTTTGATCGATAAAGGTAAGGTCGACGGAGTAGAGACCGATTATCCGGTGATTTCAGAAGTTGGAGTTGTTGGGAAGATATTAAGTGTTTTCCAGAATCATTCGGTAGTTCTTCCCCTGACCAATCCACAATTCAAACTCGGTGTTATAACCAAGCAATCGAGAGTTCAGGGTCTTCTGGAAGCAGATTTTTATGGTAAGAACTATATGAACATGATCCGGACAGGGTCACATGTCAATGTTGGTGATGTTATAGAGACTTCCAGTGTCTCCACTTTCTTTCCTCGCGGTTTTCCTGTAGGGAAAATATCACGATTGATCAAGACTCCGGAAGACGTTTATATGAGAGCAGAAGTAATCCCCAACTCCAGTATTAATGATCTTGAACAGGTCATAATTCTCTACTTCCGTAAGGAAATCCCCTATGAAGAATAAAGATATTGTCAATCCTCTGGAGATTGGAGGAAAGAAATTTCTGAGAATCCCTGTGAAAACCGGGATACTGACCGGAGATGACGACATTTTAGATGTCGTGCAAGATTCTGTAAAAGGTGTTATTGAACCGGGTGATATTATCGTGATCAGTGAAAGTCCCCTGGCCATCACCCAGGGAAGAGCTATCGCTGAGAAGGATATAAAAGTAGGATTGCTGGCTTCAATCCTCTGGCATTTTGTCGGTAAGGTTAATTACGGTATCGGCTTGAGATCACCGACAAGCATGCAATGTGCTATCGAAGAGAGCGGTCATTTGAGAATTCTGCTTGCTGCTGCAATATCCTGTCTGGGGAAACTCATTGGAAGAAAGGGAGATTTTTACCGTATCGCGGGCAAGCAGGCAGCTCTTGTAGATGCAGCTCATACTTCTCCCGTTCCACCCTATGATCGTTGTGTTATTAAAGGACCTAAAGATCCTGACAGAGTTGCCGAAAGAATTCGAGATGAGTTGGGATACGAAACTGCCATTATGGATATTAATGATATAGGTGGTTCCTGGGTTATCGGAAGTAGTGAATGCATAGATGACAGGTTATTAGAGGAGATCATGCGTGACAATCCACAAGGACAGGGTGCTGAACTCACCCCAATATGTCTTGTCCGAAAAGTTGAACAAACTGACGAAACTTTTAAAGTAGAGGGGTAAATCTGTGAGAGTCATCAAATATGCCATCGCAGCAATATTGGTTCTCTATTTGCAGATCCTTATTGCCCCCAAGCTCGAGCTTTTCGGCATTGTCCCTTTCTTCATCCTCCCCTTCGTTATCTTTATTAACATGAAGCTCCGTTTTGTTGAAGCTATTATTATTGTATTCATTATGAGCCTGGCTATCGATATCCTCGATACATACATCCTGGGTGCGAATACAGCACTTCTCCTGATAATCGCTCATTTGGTGAATAAGTATCATACATCTGTCACCAAAGACAAAGCAGGGCCGGTAATGATAAGCGTTCTTTTACTCAACCTGCTTTACCTGATTCCCTACAGCTTCATCACAGGCATAGTTTTCGGCTTCGATCCAGGTTTAATCAGATTATTCCCCCTAGAATTAATCTATAACAGTATAATCACATTCGTTTTCATAATAATTCTGACAATATTAATCAAAATAAGGGTCTATATAGATGTCTAATGTAAACAGGATCAAACTATTATCTGCTATCTTTATTATTCCATTTCTGATTCTGACAGTTTTCCTCTTTCGATTTCAGATACTTGAAGGAGCTAAATATAAGAGAATTGCTGAGTTTAACTTTGTAAGAGTTCAGACAATCTATCCCATAAGGGGAGAGATATACGACCGTCATTTCAGGCCGATAGCAGTAAATGAGCCTGCTACCAATCTCTATATACTACCTGCAAGAGTTAAAGACCTTACAGAGGTTGCAGCATTCATCAGCCAGCATCTGCCAGTAACTCAGGAAGAATTACGGGAAATGATACATCAGAATCGCTTCCGGGCGTATCAGGAACTGATTGTTTACCGTAATCTCGAATATGCACAAGTGGTAGAATTAGCTGAACAGCTTGAGCGATACCCCTCACTCTTCTTCAGAACTGAGAATATGCGACACTATACAAGAGATAACCACTTTACCGGCTATGTAGGGCAGATCAGCCGTTCCGAATATGAAGAAAGACAAAAAAAGAGGGATCAGGAGAGAGAACTAACCAGAATACATCAGCAGATTGGTTATTCTATAAACTGTCAGATTGGTAAGACAGGCCTGGAAAAGCAATATGAGGAATATCTCAGAGGAAAGAACGGATACAGGATGATACAGGTAGATGCCTCGGGAAAAAACATACGGGTTTTCCGCGATGATCTTGACCTCCCTCCTATTAACGGTTCTGATATGATCCTTACTATCGACCTCAAGCTACAGGATTTTATAGAATCGATCTTTCCCGATAAGTATAATGGTGCTGTTCTCGTTATGGATACTGAGAGTGGTGGTGTTCTCTCCTATGTCAGTCGTCCAAAATTTGATTTAAATATATTTTCCAGAACAGTAGGAAGAGATTACTGGTCTGATCTGGTCTCTGATCCTTCCTTCCCTTTGATGGACAGGATTACTATGGCAACCTATCCCCCCGCTTCGACATTCAAGATAGTCATGACTGCCGTAGCTCTCGATAATGGCCTTATCCAACCCAATACCCGCCTGGCACGCTGTACCGGCAGTTATCAGTATGGTAACAGAACCTATCGTTGCTGGAACAGGGATGGGCACGGTAGTCTGGCCCTTTCTGATGCTATAAAACATTCCTGTAATGTCTATTTCTTTGATCTTTCCGTCAGAGTTGACCTTCAACTGATTGATGAATTCATGCACAATAACTACTTACTGGACAAAACCGGAATTGATTTACCAACCGAAAGAAGAGGATTTTTCCCTTCTGTAGACTGGTATGTTAACAGGCTCGGATCGAGTTCTCTGATTACAGGTCATAAAATTAATCTTGCGATTGGTCAGGGAGAGGTTTTGTTGACACCTCTTCAGGTCGGAACCTTTTTCAACGCTATCGCTAACGATGGCCGCATAAAAAAACCTTATCTCTTCTCAAGATTAATAGGTAGAGAAAATGACAGAACGATAGAAGTTAACCCAAATAAAGATAAGATTCTCAATATATCATCCGAAACACTGAAATTCATCCAGGAAAGTATCTACAGAGGTGTAAATGAGAGCGGAGGAACAGGTATCGGAGCAAGAGTTCCTGGTTGCAGAGTCTATGGCAAGACCGGGACAGCCCAGAATGCAACGGGCCCTGAACCCCATGTCTGGTTTGCCGGATATGCCGGATGGGATACCCCGGAAATAACTGTTGTCGTCCTTATTGAGAACTATCCGGGAACCGGTGGAAGTACAGCAGCACCCCTGGCAGGTAGAATCATCAGGTACTATCAGGATGAAATCAGGCCTACTAACGGACTGGCACTGGGTGTAGACCACAACGAATAAAGCATTATGATCGATTTGAAGAGAAGTTTTCGGCATTTTGACTGGTCACTTTTTGCAACTATGCTTATCTTGATGACGATCGGAGTTATTATCATATACTCCGCATTAACCTTTCAAATAGGTGAAGAAAGACATACCAGTAATGAATACCTCAAACAATTAACATGGATCGTAATCTCTCTCATTTTCTTCTTAATTATAATTCTTATCCCTTATCCTCTGTTCGACCTGATAATCATTCCTGCATATTTTGTCGGCCTAGCAATGCTGCTGATCGTATTGTCCATGCCTCAGATTAAAGGAGCTACACGCTGGATAATGCTCGGGCCGTTTCAACTCCAGCCAGCAGAATTCGCCAAGATCACCACTATTCTCTTACTTGCCAAAGCCCTGGCAAAACCTTACATTACAGATATGCAAATCCTGGTGAGGTTAGTTGTTATTGGTGCACCACCGATCCTTTTGTTACTTCTACAACCAGATCTCGGTTCAACAGTAATTTTCGGGGCAATCATTTTTGCTATTCTAGCGTTCTCTGATCTCTCTGATTACTGGTTGATACTAACGATAAGCCCTTTCATTGCCATAGCAACCTCGTTTTATATTCCCGCTTTCATTGTATTCATCATCCTTCTGATATTGGTACTGAATAGATTCAATCTGGCCTGGATTACCATTGGCTTTACTGCGGTCTTCAATATCTTCATCTTCTTTCTCATGCCCTTCATCTGGAATGGACTGAAGGAATATCAACAAAACAGGATCCTTACCTTTCTCGACCCTACCAGAGATCCACTCGGTTCAGGTTATCAGGCTATTCAGTCTAGAATTGCTATTGGTTCAGGGCTCTTTCAGGGTAAAGGGTTTCTGGAAGGAACACAAAAAAGCCTGAATTTCCTTCCGGAACGGCACACAGATTTCGTCTTTTCGGTTATAGCAGAGGAATTCGGATTCTTAGGTTCGATGATACTGATCTTCATTTTCTATTTCTTCATCTATCGACTGATCAGAAGCCTGAAAGTCATATCCGATAAAGAACAGAGACTGGTCATTATGGGGATAATCACGCTGTTTGCCTCTCAAATAACCATTAATATAGCTATAAATCTTGGCATATTCCCTACTACAGGACTTCCCCTGCCATTCGTCAGTTACGGAGGTTCAAGTCTTCTGGCTAATACAATAGCAGTAGCTATCATTATGAAATATCTAACAGAAAAAAGCTTTATACGCTGAATGAATTATAAAGAATCCAAACAGAAACAAGGGAGATGGCTTTGAAAAAAGGATTATTGTTTGTTTTATCAGCGCTGGTACTCCTGTTAGCTGGAATATCTATATATATTAATCTAGAACGACAACCGGTCAAAGTAAGAATCATCAATCTGAGTAATGAATGGTTGACTTTACAGGCAAGGATAGACGATTGGGAACTTCCCTATACAATAAGCTACGGAACGAGCAGTGAGTATATTACTGTTGATAATAGAAGGACTGCTATCGATCTTATAGTCATAACTTTAGATTCCCATGAGCTAGCCTTCAATAACATCCCCCTGGCTCCTAACTCTCTTAATACACTGGTCCTTTACTCTGCTAATCCAGATCATTACTACAGGCTGAATACCCCCGCATCAGTACCCAGAAACAGAACTGCTCTCCGATTTATACCTGATCCTCTTGTTCAAAGAGATATTCAACTATCTCAAATTAATGAAGAGATTCAACATAACTTTTCCTCAACTGAAGAAGAGCAGGGAGAATATAAACTCCTCACCGAAGACTATTACAACCTCAAGATAATAGAAGACGGTAAGGAGACTCAATTCAGAGTTTTTTTAGAAAAGGGAGAATACTATACTCTGGTAATCATATCGAGCGTTGATAGTTACGAACCGAAACCCAGGCTCTTCGTTGATAACCTGCCTGGTGACCAGTATGTAATCCCCACTTCCAAAACTATTCGATAAAAATCCTGACTTTCGTTATTCCTCCATTGTCTTCTTCGATATCAGCTGAGAAGATATCACCTATCTCCCCTTTGCTGGCCAACTTCAACAACTCATCCCAATCCAGCCCTGATAAGTCAAAATTGGTGTTGCCAGCTTCTGTATCCAGATTCAACTGCTTATCCTTTGGGGCGAATTTTGCACCCAGCTTTACTAACATAATAGGAATGGAGATATTCACTTTCGGTTTGTCTAAGTCATTCTTATAGACCACAATCTTCAGATATCTACCCGGGTTACCGTTCCCCATCTTCTTTTCGTCAATGGCACTTAATAGTTTCATGGCCTCTTCTGATGAGATCTTCTTCTCTGCAACCATATCCAGAATCCTTCTTTTGTCATCCATATTAATCTCCTTTGATTGTTTGTATTAACTTTTCAGCTTCTTCTGTTGTTATCGTTCCCGCCTCTACCATTTTAAGAACCTTTTGCTGAAGTTCTTCTTCCATATTCTCCTCGTTCATCTCACGATTCTCTCCACTACCGCTAACTGGGAAATCTTTTTCATCGGGTATAACATCTTCATTTGGAAAATCATTTTCATCTGGAACATCATCTTCATCTGGTTCTCTGTCAGGAATATCATTAAACCCACTCAGAAACCCGTTACCGAATTTTTTCTGCATCTTAGCGACAAACTTCTCCGGGTCAAAGTTCATCTTATCCATATTCTTCAAAATCTTGAGTCTTAACTTATCTTTGAGCTTACTATCAGGAAAGTTATCAAACTCGGAGAAGATTTTCTCCATCGCTTCAGACATGTTGTTCACTTCTGGAAAATGCTGGAATTTGAAACTGATGATGGGTTGCGTATCTTTCAAAATATTAATAGAGCCGTTATGATTCTCCAGTTCTATGTTGACCTTTCCCACACCCCTGACCATACTTATTGACCTGGAATGACCAATCTTCTCCGTTTCATAGTTATCTTCCAGTCCTATATGAAAGCTGCCGTTTTCATTTTTCGCCTGCAACTTGAAGGAAAGATCTTTTGGTATTAATAGGTTGATCTTGCCGTTTACATTTCTCAGACGAAAGGTTCCTTTATTCAGAGAAGGGATTTGACAGTGAATACTGCTGTTGCTGGAAATCAAATCCAATTCCTGATATGAAGTATCCTGAATCTTTATCCGGCCGTTGCTGCTTCTGACTTTTAATGCCCCTGAACCACCGGTGGCTTTGAAACTACCGTTCAATGTCTTGGCTTCCAGCTTTCCGGAAAATCTCTTCACTTTGACAGAACCGTTCCCGTTATCGACTAACAGAATACCTTTACAATCTTTTATAGCTAACTGACCATTCTCATTTTTGATATCTATATGGCCATCGATCTCTTTGAGTGATAGCATCCCATTCTCATTCTTGATTAAAATATCACTGGTGCCAGGAATACCTATTTCCATTTTAGCCTCTGATATCTGTAATACTCCTTTAAGCCTCTTCTCTTGAATCTTTAAGGTGTTATCAGCTTCGTCATAATTCAAAGAGAAAAGTTCCTCTACAGGATCTGTATGTTTTGCATCAATTGCAAATTGATACACTACATCAGCTCTACCAGATTCTCCCCGGTGCACCCGAATATCGAAATTCGTCGAATCCACTACTAACTTCAACCCTTCCTTAACCTGAAATTCTTTCTTAATGTTAATCATGGTTTTAATCCCTCTCTTTTTTGATTTTGGTAATCACCTCTTCTACTGAAAGATTACCCTCTTCTATCTCATCCAACAACTGTAAAATGTCCTGCTCTTTGTTTGAAGTTCCTTCAAGTATCTTAACTACTTCGGAAAGCCTGCTCTTAACTGTCGGATATGATATACCCAATCTCTTCTCCACCTCTCTGATATTGCCTTGACAGAGAAGAAATATCTTCACAAACTCCTGCTGGGCAAGACTCAAGGAAGCAAGCTCGCTCTGACTGAATCTGCCCTTGATAGTGATATCACAATCTGGACAGTGAAACTCCCGTATGTATAGATCAGCATTACATACGGGACATTTTTTTAACCGTTTGACCATAGTACCTCCTGTTCATTCAAGACAAAGAAGTTCCATAATCAATTTCCTGTCAAGGTATATTAAATATATCAACTTCTATTTCATACTATTTGATTTCTTTATCTCATTTTTTAAGTATTAAGACGTAATCAACCCTTCGTTTTTTTTATCTCATTGACATCGTGTAGTAGATAATTAACTTATCTCCGAGAGGTAGAGATGGATGATCAGCTTTTATTGAGTGAAATATTGAGATATCAAAATGGGAATATCAATTATCGGACCGATATCATAATCCGAGAGAACAGTTTGACTTTGAAGATCAACGGACTGGAGATTGCGACATTAGCCTGTCTTGATGACAAATTGGAGGAGCTTGGTGTGGGATTTTTGAATACAGAAGGAGTGATAAACGGTCTTCAGGATTTAAAAGAGTTTAAGCTCTGTAACAAACGAACCCGTTTAGATGTCAGGATAACCCGAAGTGAAGAGGAGCTGAGGGAGTACATGCAGAATTCAGAAAGAACAACAGGTTGTGGCGGTGGTGTATCAGGGGTTATGATCGAGAAGGAAATGAGGCAGTTCTCTGACTTGTCTATTGATCCTGACCGAATTCCAGATCTTATGCTCAAGTTTCAGAACCAGTCGGTGCTTTTCCGTCAGACAGGAGGAGTCCATAGTGCAGCTTTGATTAAAGATACAGATATCTTTAGTTTTGCTGAGGATATAGGCCGGCATAACGCTGTAGACAAAGTGATAGGGACAGCTTTGTTAGAAGGAAGAAAAGCGTCGGACTTCTATCTATTGACCAGTGGCCGGATATCTTCAGAGATAGTTCGTAAAGCTATCCGTCTTCAGATTCCTCTCATTATCTCACAGGCTGCTCCTACTTCCAGGGCTGTCTCTTTAGCCTGGCAATATGGTATTTATTTGATAGGATTTGCCAGAGGAACGAGATTCAACATCTATACTGGTTTGCATAAGATTTCCAGAATATCGGGAAGGAGTTAGAGGATTTTAATCCAGGGAATTAGCCTGACTGATGATAAAGCCAGAAGTTTCAGACTGTTTTTTTCTTATCATTGAACCCCAGAAGATCTTCCTTCGTATTGATATTATAGAACAGTTCAGAATAATCTTCTGAAATCTCAAAATACTCGGTAGTAACTTCAGTGTAAAAATCACTTATCTTATAGTTCTTCTGACTGAGTTGTTTCTCTATCTGGAAAATATTAGCCTTATGATAGATAGCATGCAGAGGCTCAATTCCTCTTTTATGCTTCGGAACCAGTATAATCATTGTATTTCTCTTCATCTGATAGAAATCTATCATCTCTTCTATCAGGACTTTCTCAAGATTGGGCATATCACAGGCAAAAATGAAAACGGCATCGTTCGATGCCGTTTTCAATGCCGTGTATATCCCTGCCAGAGGTCCTGCAGACTTAACAATGTCGTTCACACACCTCAATTCAGGAAATCGATTAATGATTTCAATTTTACCGGTAACCAGTATTATCTCCGGGAATATCTCTTTTAATAAAACGACAGTCTTGTCGATTAAGGGTACTTCCCGTACTTTTAGCAACGATTTTTCTGTAGCCATCCTGCTGCATTTCCCACCTGCTAAAACCGCTGCAGATATATTGTGTCGCACCCTGGTTCCGGTTATTGCTTATTAAGTTGTGTCTCTTACTTCTGATTTACTGGTGCTGCACACTTGCGAAAAACGAGGAAATAGATAGTGGCAACAAAACCAGCTCCACCAATAATATTACCAAGTGTTGATGCAACTAAGTTGTTGATGAAACCTGAGAACTGAATGGTCGGTTCAAGAACCATACCCATTGGGATGAAATACATATTAGCAACACTATGTTCAAATCCTGAAGCGACGAACGCCATGATCGGGAAGAAAATACCGAGTATCTTTCCTGGAACATCATGAGCTGCAAGTGCCAGCCAGACAGCCAGACATACGAGCCAGTTACACATAATACCACGGAAGAAGATCTGCATAAACGGTAATGTAGCTTTGGTATGAGCTATATTGACTGCTGTTTCTCTAACAGCACCGCTCAGCAGGCCGCTGCTGTACATAAACCATACTATTAGGAGAGATCCAGCCAGGTTAGCGATATAGACTATTAACCAGTAACCAAGCATAGTTGAGAATTTCTTTCTCCCTGCCAGAACCGACATCATGATAAGATTGTTCCCGGTAAAAAGCTCTGCACCGGCAATAACAACAAGCATAAGACCGACGCTGAACACTGCACCACCCATGAACACACGCAATCCAAACCACTCAATTCCGGTCATGACTCTGGTAGCTAACTGTGCTCCAAAAGCGATAAACGCACCAGCTAAAATACCCAGGATAATTACCTGAACCATTCCTAACTGGCATTTCTTAGTTCCTACTTTTTCAATCACTGCTTCAGCAATATTCTCGGGGGCATTAAAGTTTGCCATATATTACCTCCTCATTTTTTTTACGAAAACTTCTGGAATTCGTTTTCTGTCAATATTATATTCATATAAAGTAGATATATAGCTCAGTAAGGCCACTATCAGAAGAGCTCCGAAGAGATCAGGAAGCAAGATTGAGATTCCTGCTCCGGAAGCCGTAACCCATAACATCACTGACATCGGTAATAATCATGAATGCATTCGGATCAATATCTTTTACTATATCCCTTACAATTGCTACCTGACGCCGATGAACAACAGTAAAAATGATGTTGATCTCCTTTCCGGAATAGCTCCCCTCCCCTTTGAAAAAAGTCACTCCACGATCGATCTGATTATAGATCTCGGCTCGTATGTCAACAGTAAAATCAGAGATAATATATATCCCCTTAAGATTCGGCAAACCTTCACTCGATATGTCGGTAATTTTTGAACTGATAAAAAGATTCACATAACCCCATATAATGAGCTTAAGATCGGAAAAAATCAAACCAATACTGAAAATAATCAGAGTCTCTACTATCCAGAAACCTGTACCGAGAGAGAGCCCTGTCTTCTGTTTGATGATGGCTGCTGGGATATCTGTTCCGGCCGTTGACCCTCTGAATCGGAATACTATGCCGAGACCGAAACCGAGAAGAACTGATCCGGCCAGAGCTGAAAGATAGATGTCTTCCGGCCCAAGCATAGCATATATTGTACTGCCATCAACATTGAAGGTATAGGGAGCTATATCTTTGATGATTCCGAAACTGTTGAGTGATTTGATACTGACAAGATCAACCAGAACAGAAGAGACCATCATTCCGTAAAATGATCTAATCCCAAAAGTTTTACCGAGGACAAGAAAACCGACAACAAAGAGTGGGATATTCATAATGATCATGCTCAAGCCGACAGGTAACCCAAAAATATGGTAAAATATCTGAGCCAGGCCTCCTATCCCTCCTGGAGCTATCTTATAGGGGACCAGAAACCAGGAATAGGCAATAGCCAGAAAGAATGCTCCAAATACGATCCCAATATATTGGTTTAAAACTCTTAATGCTTTTCTATTCATCACAACCTCTTAGAAGAGACTAACTTAGAAATTGGCTTTTATGGTCAACCGAAATCTTACAACCCGCTCCGAAACTCTCTTATATCATGAGACAGACTGCCCGTATCGGAAGGCTATATATCGCTTGACTATTTTGAGTTTCCTGTATTCTGGCTTCTCAATAAATAAGAAGCCATGTGAGGATGAATAGTGTTTAAAGTAGATCTATACCGCGACAGTGAGTTTATTAAAACTCATAATTGTGATAAACCGGTGACGATAAAAGAAATTGTTTCTCAGAACGAACTGCAGAACTTCGACATGATAAGTTTTAAACTGAACAATGAATTTGCTAACAGTAATAAGATCATCGTAGAAGACTCGAAACTAGTTTGTGTCAGTTTCGAATCTGAAGAGGGTTTCAGGATATACCAGGATTCGGCTATCTTTATTATGGCAAAAGCTTTCTATAACCTCTTTCCCCAGAAATGGAATCTCGTGGTTGAGCATTCTATCGGTGATGGAATCTTTTGCGAAGTATTTGGTACAAAGAAGTTCTCAGCAGAACATCTCTCCAGAATGAAGAAAGAGATGCAGAATATTATCGAAAGAGAACTGTATATCGAAAATATTGAAATCAAACTGAGCGAAGCGAGAAAGATATTCAGAGAACAGGGAAGAAAAGATGTAGTCAGAAACATGCGATACAATGTTAAAGGCTATGTACCTGTCTTCAAATGTGGAGACTATTACGATTATTACATTCGCCAGCTTTGTGACAATACAGGGATAATAACTAAGTTTGCATTACATATAAATCCACCAGGATTTGTGATCCGTTTCCCGGAAAAGAAAACTCATGAGGTCAATCCTGAATTTATCTATCCCAAAAAACTGTTTATAGTTCATCAGGAATCAGATAAATGGCTCAATATTTTTAAAGTCCATAACGTCAGTGATCTGAATCGAAAGATAGAAAGAAATGAGATATTGAATGTCATCCAGATTGAAGAAGCTCTTCATGAGAAAAAGATCGTTAATTTTGCCGAAACTATAAGCAAGAAACGGGATCTGAAGGCTGTATTCATCTCAGGCCCCTCCTCATCAGGAAAAACTACTTTTGCTAAAAGACTCTCCATTCAACTACAGGTGAATGGTATCATACCGATAATATTGGGACTTGATGAATACTTTTTACCCCGCTCTCTTACTCCTCGCAAGGTCACTGGTGAACTTGATTTTGAACATATCAGAGCTATCGATCTCGACTTTTTTAATGACCATATAAGAAGACTACTTTCCGGTGAAACGATAGAACCACCACGCTACAACTTTCTGACCGGTAAAAGAGAAAAAGGTAACCACAAATTGAAGATGGGAAGAAACAATATTATAATGATCGAAGGTATCCACGGTTTAAATGAACTCCTCTCCAGAGCACTGAAGAAAGATCAAAGCGTGAAGGTTTATATCAGTTGCCTGAATCAATTGAATATTGATCATCATAATCGAATAGCTACTACCTATTTTAGAAAGATTCGACGTATAGTACGTGACAACTACTTCAGGGGTTATTCAGCAGAAGTAACTCTGGAAAGATGGCGCGAGATAAGCGATGGTGAAGATAAGAACATATTCCCATACCAGGAAAATGCCGATATCATGTTCAATAGTGGCCTAACCTATGAGATAAATGTACTGAAAAAACATATATTGCCTCTCTTATACAGAATTTCGAAATATTCTCCTGTTTATACAGAAGCAAATAAGATAATATTTCTCATAGAACACATGCTTGATATTCCGGACGATATGGTCCCTTCCAATTCGATTCTCAAAGAGTTTATCGGTGGTAGTATATTCGAATATTGATGAACCTGGCTATCTACTCTCTTTCTAAACCTTTGACAAAGCCTGATTCACTTTATCAACCAGGTTGATTATCCTCTCAGAGCTCTACAGGACAATGACTGGTGTTTTGAGAAAGAGAACTTAAATATAAATTGACAAAATAAAGCTCCTTGTTAGTCGTAATATAGTTGAGATAACAATCCAACCTGCAAGGAGATTTATTATGCTCGAATTAATCAAGTCTCAGAAAGGTAGTCTTGGGATAGCTATTGTCGTTGCAATTATTGCTATCCTTTCCGGAGCTTCTCTCTCTTCCGTTGCCTTCCGTGACCTGCATAGTATGAGGTTGCAACTAGACAGTATACAACAGTTTCATATTCTTCGATCAGAATTCTATCGTGGAAGATTAGTCGCTTCTGTTTATGTTGGGATGGATATACCCCCGCCCTTAACAATACTACCAGAACGAAATATCAACATAAATTTCGGTACACACAGAACCAGGTACACCACTCGAACAAAGCTCAATACCTATGAAGAATTTGGTCGGACTGGAGTACTCATCCGTTCACTGATAACTGCTGCAAGGGGTTCAGGACAATCGGTGTCACAGGAGATGAGATCTCCTATAAAAAAGTATGGAGAACACTTTATACAAGATCTGGCTACACTGGCGATCTTTCATTACTTCTCTGATGTAGATCGTGCAATCGACAACGTTCCAGGTAATATAAGATTTTTCGGACAAGATCAAGTTCATGGACGAGTACATTCCAACACTGATATCTGGATAAGAAACTATGGAGGATGGCCGACCTTTACCGGACTCGTAACTACCGCAGGTATTGTCAGAGTCTATCCCGGTGGAGGAACTAACTTTCCTGAAGAAGAGATCTTTCTTGGCGGGTTGATTGAGAATTACCCGAGAGTGGCATTTGATCCAACAGCTGATCTAATACGTGCTAATGGCCTCAGACCTTTTGGAAGCGCAGAAGAAGATAATGTTATTGCCTTCGTCAATCTCGAAGGAGGAGGTTTCGAGTCATGGATCGGAACAATTGAAGAACATGTCGAGCAATTTCCTGTCTACGATTCTTATCCTCCTTACGGTCCTGTGGGAAATGAAACCGGAGTTAGCAATGTAGTTTATCGAGATACTACATGGTCAACTGGACCGAGCCGTCAGGTAACAAATCAATCTGTATGGGTGCCATACGAATTATGGATTTCCGGATCAGTAGCGGGAGGTCAAAGTTGGGGCAGCCCCTATAACATCTATATAAAAGATGATCTCCTCTATGAACATACCACTCCGGGAGATCCACCAGACGGTGGAGACCCAAATCAACCCGGGTACCCTCAATATCCAGTAAATAACACAGATTATCTGGGCATAATATCAGAACAATCTGTTATCATTCAATACGGTCACAAAGATCCGATTGACGAAGAGAGATACAGGCCCAATACAGATGACATATACATTTATGGTGCAGTCTGTGCTATGGGAGAAGATACAGGCCCTAACCAATATGGAATACATGTAGATGCTGGAATTTTTACATTTCAATATCAGTTTCCCAAAGGTTCTACTCCAGCACAGGTATGGCAGGGTCAATTCTATGAGAACATCGACCTGTATAGATTTAGATACCCCACTTCTCCTTTTGAGCCATGGCCTCCCGGATTAGATTATCCCTGGTATAATCCACTCTGGCCTGAACCAGGACCGGTTTTCGGACATCCAGCCATACCCAACCCACATGGAGCACCAACTGTAGTATATTTGAGAGGAGATATAAACCTCTTTGGTTCTGTAGCTCAGAGATATCGTGGTTTTGTCCGTCGCAGTGGTGGTGAAGATTACGATACAGGATTCTGGCATATAGAAGAAGGTGTATTTGGTAGGCATACTGGTATGCCGTCAGGATATAATAAAGAGTATTACTTTGACAAGAGATTCGAAAAGGTTGGTCCTCCCGATTTTCCACTCGTCAAGTTTGAGGGGTATGAATCTGAAGAACTTATGGAACTCGGCTTCAAAACCCTATCGACTAAATTCCGATCTCCACCATCGAACTTCTAATCAGAGTAACGCTCATAGAGTGAATAAGCCGTAACCAGCTGAAGAGTCGACATCTATTAAGAGAGAGTGAGCTATCAGATTCACTCTCTCTTTTTTCTGTGTTAAACAAATGATTCATTAGACTGGTAGAAAAAGGTTGACAGATATTCACTCGGGTTGATTTATAACGTAAATGGTGTTAATCTCAAACAAGATGGAGACTTATAAACTATGAAGAATATAATCAAAAGTCAGAAAGGTAGTCTGGGGATTGCTCTGGTTGTTGCCCTGTTAGCGATACTTTCCGGTGCTTCTCTTTCGCTGGTTGCTTTCCGTGACCTGCATAGTATGCGACTACAACTAGACCAGACACAGCAGTTTCATCTGCTTCGTTCTGAAGTTGGCAGGGGAAGATTAGTTGCTTCCGTATATGAAGGGATGGAATATCCCCCTCCTGTCACTAGCCTTCCGATGCGCTATATCAATATTGATTTTGGAACACATCGAACCCAATTCAGAACCCTAACGAAGATCAGCACGACTGACGACTTTGCTTCGATAGGCTTTTTGATTCGGACACTAATAACTGCAACTCGAGGATCGGGAACATTGGTCTCGGAACAGATGAGATCACCAATCAGGAAATACAGTGAGAACGCGATCCAATCATTTGCCACTCTCGCTATTTTTCACTATTTCAGTGATATAGACAGAGCACTTGATGATGTAGATGGTAATATCAGGTTTTATGGACAGGATGTTGTTCATGGCCGAGTTCATTCCAATACAGATATCTGGATTAGGAATTCAGGTGGTGGACCAAATCAGGGATGGCCTACCTTTACTGGACTGGTAACGACTGCTGGCATAGTCAGAGTATACCCTGGAGGAGGAACCAACTTTCCAGAACCCCAGATATTCCAGGGCGGTTTGATAGAAAACTACCCGAGGGTGGTCTTCGATCCTTCAGCAGATCTGATTCGTGCTAACGGGATGAGGCCATTCGGGAATCAGGAACAGGATGACAGAATCGCTTTTGTCACTGTTGAAGGGTTTGCCTTCGAATCCTATATAGGACAGATAGTGACTGATCAAGCTACTGTAGATACACTCATTATTTATGACAGCTATCCACCTTATGGACCAGTAGGAGATTCAATTGGTGTTAACAGAATAGCCAGAACCGATACACTCTGGACTCAAGGACCGAACGGGACAGTCAATAACGCATCGGTCTGGGTTCCTTATGAACTATGGATCTCAGGAAACTTCCGCGGCGGTCAGAGCTGGGGCAGTTCACATGATATCTATATCAAGGATGATATCACTTATTATAATACCGTTCCGGGTCAACCACCAGACGGTGGTGATCCTGATTCACCGAATTTCCCTGAATATCCGATCAATATTGAGGATTATGTTGGCATTATCTCCGAGCAATCTGTATGGATTCAATATGGATATCGTGACCCGGTAGATTCAACGCGCTATCGTCCTAATACTAGTGATATCTATATTTATGGCGCACTTTGTGCTATGGGTCCGGATGAAGGTCCTAATCAATACGATATCTTGAAGTCGGGTATTTTCTCTTTCCAGTATCAGTTCCCTAAGGGTTCTACGCCAGCCCAGGTCTGGCAGGGAGAATGGTGGGTGAAGAGTGACCTGCACCTTAATAGATATCCAACATCACCTTTCAATCCATGGCCTCCGGGACTGGACTATCCCCATTACAATCCTTTATGGCCTGAACCAGGTGCTATATTTACTCCACTCCCAGCAGCCTATGCTCAAACAGGCAATGCCATTCCTAATCCACATGGAGCACCAACTGTTGTAGGGTTGAGAGGATCAATCAATCTTTATGGTTCGATAGCTCAGCGGAGAAGAGGTTTCGTCCGTCGTAGCGGCAACCCAGACTATGATACTAACTTTAATAGTCCTCTCTGGCATGTTGAAGAGGGTATATACGGACGACACACCGGCTTCCCGACAGGATACGATAAAGACTATTATTTTGACAAGCGATTTGAAGAAACAGGTCCCCCAGATTTCCCACTTGTCAAATTCGAAGGTTATGCTTCCGATGAATTGATGGATCTGGGTTACAGGACTATGTCCTGGAGGTTCAGGACACCACCTGATAACTTTTAATTCCGGAAATCAAAGAAACCCTTTGGGGCTTTCAGGAAGAGCTTGCTGTGGGCAGGGTTACTGTCCACAGCAAGACACTCCGGAGAATATTCCTTCTCAGAAAAAGAAAACTAAGGTCAGCAATCTATTTTTTAGTCCTGCACTCTATTGAACCGCTTGAAAGAACGGCGAATATCTTCTGCATAGGCAGGCTGGATGCCGATCTTCCCACAGACAGCACCTGCAGAATGATTAGCAACAAGAGCTGCCTGACCAATGTCGGTTCCGCTGCAAATTCCTAACATCAGGGTACTAATGACTGTATCCCCCGCACCCGATACATCATATACCTGTTGGGCAAATGTAGGAATATCTATCCTGTCACCCTGTCGAGTAAAGACCACCAGCCCCTTTTCTCCCCTGGTTATTACCAGGTACTCGGGGTTGAGTTTATGCCTTAATACTCTGGCAGCATAATCGAAATCTTCTTCACTCTCAATAGGTAAGCCGGTATTCTTCTGCAATTCGGCAAAATTAGGTTTGAATATCGTAGCATTTTTATAGTGGAAGAAGTTTTTGAATTTTGGGTCTACAGCGACCGGTTTTCCATGAGCAGCAGCAATTCTCAGGATCTCTTCGATAATCAGTGGAGTCAGTAATCCTTTATTATAGTCTTCTATGATTACACCATCAATTGTAGGTACCTGATCATTAAAGCCATTGATAATCTGATCTACCAGCTCTTTATTGATATCATTACGGGATTCATAATCAATTCTTACTACCTGCTGATGGTGAGCAATGATTCTACTCTTTCGAGTTGTCGGTCTGTTTTTATCTCTTAAAATCAATCGATTATCAATCCCGAGTTTCTCGAGAATGCTGAAGATGTGGTCTGCATATAAGTCATCGCCAGTGATACCAATAGGTAAGGGGATAGCGTTCAAAGCTTTTAGGTTGAAGACTACATTAGCTGCTCCGCCTAATCTGTGCTCTTCTCTGGTAACATCAACCACCGGTACCGGTGCTTCTGGAGAGACACGATCTACATCACCCCAGAGATAGTGATCAAGCATCATATCGCCAATAACGATGATTTTTTTACCGGAAAAACTCTCCAAAATCTCATCCAATCTGGCTAAATCCATCTTCAGCAACCTCCGCTTAGAAAATTGTTAAGAATCATTGTATTTCTCTCTATCGAGCTCTCTTTCCGGCTTGATCGGATAGTTGCCATCAAAACAGGCATAGCAATAATCATCAGGTTTATGAACAGTTTTCCTCAATTTATTAATAGAGAGATGTTTGATAGAATCTGCACCAATATATTCTCTGATCTTCTCCAGGGTTAGCTTGTTGGCTATCAGTTCATTTTTAGTCGGTGTATCAATTCCGTAATAACAGGAGTATTTTACCTGAGGAGATCCTATCCGGAGGTGTACTTCATTTGCTCCGGAGTTCTTGATCAGCCTGATCAGGTTTCTAATCGTTGTTCCTCTGACAATCGAATCGTCGATAAGCACAATCCTTTTGTCCTGGAAGAAGAAGGGTAAAGTATTGAATTTTTGATGAACGCTCTCATCCCGAATTGTCTGTTCCGGCTTGATAAAAGTCCTGCCGACATAGTGATTTCTGATCAAACCTATTTCATAAGGAATCTCCTTTTTCCTGGCATAGCCCAGAGCAATGAAATTTGCTGAATCCGGTACCGGGACTACCATATCTGCCTGGCAATCGTCATCTTCAGCAAGTTGTTGCCCTATAGCCTGTCTGACCCGATATACATTCTCACCAAAATGGAAGCTATCTGGCCTGGAGAAATAAACATGCTCGAACATACAGTGATTGAAACTCTTAACACCTCTCAATTTCTCGGCATCTACACTATCCTTGATAACACCGTTCTTACCGGAAACGATGATCTCGCCACCTCTGACTTCCATAGCTTCTCTAATTCCGAGTATATCGAGAGCACAGCTCTCTGAGGCAGCTACAACTACCCCATCGGATCTAATGCCCCAGACCATTGGCCTGATAGCATTGGGATCACGAAACATATATAGTTCTTCTCTAGTCGCCAGGACTGTGGAATATGCTCCCTTGATATTCTCCATAAGAGACTTAATCCCTTCGACAATGCTCTTTCCACATTTCTCTACCTGATAGACTATATACTTAATGAGAAGTTCACCATCGTTATCACTGGCAAAATAGACTCCCTTACTCTCAAGATCATTTCTGATGCTCTGATAATTAACCAGATCACCATTACTGGCAAGTGCAAAGGAAGGTCCGGACAGGGTCTCGACCGTATGTGGCTGAGAGTTGAATTCCGTTGCAGAACCGCAGG
>Ga0079223_10000445_pt1 | contig 20928 bp, 23 predicted proteins | sample Stecom2011_FD_75072 | JGI IMG/M metagenome (GOLD analysis project Ga0079223, IMG submission 75072) | Agricultural soil microbial communities from Utah to study Nitrogen management - Steer compost 2011 | ecosystem: Environmental > Terrestrial > Soil > Agricultural land | place: USA: Utah...
CAATGATCATTATAAAATCACACCGCTGGGATTTTTTAGCACCACGATTTCTGTCAATCACCGCGGTAAGGAGGTAGCGACTATGGCCATGAGTTGGAAAGGGTATATCGTTATTTCCTATCGGCACGGAGAGGAGTATCGGCTGAAAGCTACCGGACCGTCACTCAACAAATATGTGCTGGAAGACCAAATCCGTCAAAAGCTGATGCTATTGGACGCGGATTTCATGTGGGCAAAATTCAGTTACAACTTCAGCATTTCCTACGACAATAAGCCTGATGACCTCTTGCTGGTTTTGTTGGCCACCTATGCCGCTATTTTCTTTATGGCTGGCAACACCGGCGAGGGATAGTAAATCCAAGCGCTACCAATCTTCATTTTTCGGTTAGGATTATTTCGGATAGTGCTCAATCTTCTACCTTGATTTGCAGCTTTTTCGGTTTTCGCAAGAGTGGATTTTTTCGGCGCTTTCTATTATTCCTTACATGGCCAAAGTAAAAATCTCCTACTATGGATTGTAGAGGAGGCAAAGATAGAAAAGAAAACTTTGCGCCGATCAACAACGATTAGCCTGCCCCCCTCTGCACACACGGCAAGCCTAAACAACCTGCTTTACCCATACTTGATAAAGCATGATCTCAAAAATCAGAACTTTCCCCCGCAACCTCTTCGCGTTAAGCTGGAGACTTATCACCTCTTTGTTCAATATTAAACAACTCAAATTTTGATCAGTGTTGAAAACACGGTTATTTTTATTGAAATTAAGGCTTCAAATGAAAATTTTAAAACCAAATCCGTTTTATCATGTACAATTTGTTTCACCAGTGGGCTAAAACAGGAGCTGTTGCCTCCTTGTTTCTATTTACAATCTCCGCCATGGCTCAGGACGGAACCATCTACCCGCTTGAAACTCCAGATGAACCCCATGCTATTCCCCTAGGCACAGGCGGCGTGGAAAACCAGCCAGCTTCCGAAACCTGGTTTCGCCAGTGGGGCGATCCCATGGCGCGCAATATTACTGCTGCTACCCTGACTCCCTTTTTGCCCGAACCTGGCAAAGCCAACGGTACTGCCGTTCTCGTAGCCCCTGGAGGGGGTTTCAGGTGGCTATCTCTGTCCAATGAAGGCTGGGAAGTAGCACAGGCCCTGGCGGATCAAGGCATTGCTGCCTTTGTATTGAAATACCGGCTCCACCCTACCCCAGAATCGCTGGATGGCTTCCGTGAGTCGATGAACCGAACCTTTACCGCTGCCGAAGAAAATGCAGGAAGTCCCGCGGAAGACCCCCGGCCCAGACCGCCGCAGTGGGACCTATCCAACCAACTGGAAGATGCAGAGGCTGCCTATGCCATGATTATCGACCGGGCAGAAGAATGGGGCGTGGATCCCTCCAGGTTGGGAATGATCGGTTTTTCGGCTGGTGCGGGTCTCACCATGCACAGCACCCTTCATTCCAAAACCATGAAACTGGCCTTTATCGGGCCCATCTATGGCGGCATGGGCCCGGTAGAGGTACCGGAGAATGCGCCCGCCATGTTTAATGTGATTGCCAGCGATGATTTTCTTTTCAACGGACAGACGGGCGTGATTGAGTCTTGGTACAAGGCCGGCGTTCCGGTGGAGTTTCACCTTTATCAGAACGGCGGACACGGCTTCGGTCTTGGAAACCCCGACCGCACCAGCAACCGCTGGTTCGATGCCTTTGTGTATTGGCTAGAGGTAAATCGCTTCCTCAGTCCCAAGTCCGGGAAATAAATCTGGCGGCCGCCCTTTGTCCGCCTGATCTCCTATTGGACAGTTCATCCCCTGCGTAAAGGGTTCTTCTACTTCCCTTCTGTATTACCTTGTACCATTTCCACCATGCCTCCTACCTACCCAATACCCACCGTACATCAAACGCATCGGTCACTTCAATCAATTTTTGGTCATCCTCCTTCGGGATGGGAAGCACTGTTTGGTCAAACCGCAGTTTTCCAAGAAGCACTTTTCGATCTTCCGAATTTTTACACTGTAAAAATATCGCCATACAGTTCCCCATTTGCCGTCCTTCGTCGTGTACCAGATCGGAACCGTGGATGACTATGCGATCAGAAAAGAGCGACCCGCTAATGACCGGCATTTCGGTATAGCCTCGCCATTCTAGGTGGAAGGTCTCAAACTGCAAGCTGCCACCAAAGCAAGTTTGATAAAAGGTAAGTGCCTTTTTACAATTCCCCGAAAAGGTTAAGAAAAGTCCACTTACTGTTTTTTCTTTATCCTGCACAGTCATGGTAGAGGTCTCAGGCATCTGGAATTTCGGGTTCTACAAGCTTTATCAATTTCTCCAGGGATTCCTGCCAGCCCAAATAGCACATCTCGGCCGGTATGGCATCGGGAATCCCCTCTTGCAGCACCTCAAGCGATGTTCCCCCGATGACTTCGCTCAGCCGTACCGTAGTGGTTATTTCCCCTGGCAGGTTGGGGTCATCAAACCTGTCCACGTATTTGATTAATGCATTGGGTTCAATTTCCAGATATTCCCCCCCAAAGGACTGCTCATTACCTGTACTGAAATTGATAAAGGTCATCCTGAACTTCCCACCTATCTGAAAATCCATTTGCTGCACGGTGCATATGAATCCGTAGGGCGGAAACCAAGTAGAATTGGCTATAGGGTCTGCAAATGCCCGGAATACTTTCTCAGGGCTTGCCTTAACTATACGATGTAGTGAAACTGAGTTGTTTTTCATGTTAGTGGATTCTTGTTTGAATGAGTGATGTTTTAATTTCGCCTAAACTTTTTCTTTCCCGACAACCCAAATCCTTCATGAATCGGATTTCAGGCAGCGGTTGTTCGGTTCACGTTGGTTGACTATACTAGATAGCAAGAATGGCGGTAAGTTCATTTGAATCAATTGGAGCCGAAGTATGCTGATGTATGACTTTCCACCCTTCTTCAGATTTCGAAAATCCGAGCGTAATTCTATTCTTCATGCTCCTTAATACCGTTCCATCGCCCGACATCGCCTGAAACTGAATCAGGGCGCTTGCAAATCCAACATTTCCTGATTGATGGCTCTTTATTGCTTCGAATTCTACTTTTACCTTTTCCTCTCCCAAGCCATCTAGCCAATGTATAATTGCTTTTTCCCATTCGGTGGCATTCGAGGTATAACCTTGGTCCCACATATCAAATATGACCGCATGTTTATCATAAAGGCTGATCATTGCAGTGGTGTTTTTATGCCATGCAGCATTTTGATAAATCTTGAAGAATTCTTCCATCTTCACAAAGCCTGTTTTATACCCCATACATTCTGCTATGGTTGCCGCTAATGGGTCCGTTAAAACTTTTCCTGGCTTATTGCCCACTGGTGTGCATCCATTGGGAGGCCAAGCCTTCAGATGTCTGCCTTTGGATCCTATTGCTGTAGATATAGGAGACAGCAAGAATGGCCAAGAACGCCAATGGCATCAGCATAAAACCGAAAATCTTATCCACCACTGCATGACTGATAAATGCGAAAATTAAATTAAACGTAAGTCCTGCATAGGCCCATTCCCTGACTTTGCTTGGTACCTTGGGAAAAGAAATAGCCACTACGCCGAGTACTTTGCAGATGATCAAGGCATACGCAAAGTAATCCGGATAGCCTAATGGTCTTGTACCTACAGTGGCCTGCTCCGGTGCAAAGAGAATCGTGGCGAGTGGCATGACTCCTTCCCAGAGAATGATGATGGTGGTTGCCACCCAAAAGATCGTTTTGTTCTTTTTCATAACATGTGTTATTTTATGGATTACAAATATTTAATAAAGTCATTCAATAGCGCTCCAGTTTTTGACACAGGAGCATGATGGTCGCTTCTACCGTAATTCCGTTCATCGCTTCTAGCTTATTTTTCAATCTATTGATTCTACCTTCCAAAATTACGGCAAAGTTTAAATTCATCACTGTTGTATATACGTCAACTTTAGGGGTGAATTATGACAAAACTGTTTTAACTTTATCCGATATATTTTGTGGATATGAAAATTTCTGTCTTTGTACCCGAATATGGGGTGATTGAAGCCATCACCCCACCCTATAGAGCCTTTAACACGGCCAATGAGTTTTTAGCTGCCTTTGGCAAAAAGCCTGTTTTTGATGTGGAATATGTGGGCTTACACGAACATGTGCCGGCCAACAATGGAGAATACACCATCAAGACCAACAGGTTGCTCAAAGATGTGCCTACGACGGACTTGTTGATCATCCCCCCCACCTTTGGCGATACCTGTAAAGGGATACAGGCCAATGCAGAAGCCATCCCTTATTTTAAAAATTTGTACCAGAAAGGATCCAGCCTTGCCAGCCTGTGTATCGGCGCTTTCCTTTTGGCTGAAACAGGTTTACTCGATGGTAAAAAATGTTCCACCCACTGGGCCCACATCACGGAATTTAAAGAAATGTACCCGAATGTGGACGTCGAAGACGGGGCGATTATCACGGAACATGAAAATATATACAGCAGTGGTGGGGCAAGCAGCTTGTGGAATTTGATATTGTACCTGATCGAGAAATTTTCAGATAGGGAAACAGCAGTGATGATTTCTAAATATTTTGCGTTGGATATTGGCAGAGACAGTCAATCCCAATTCGCTATCTTTCGGGGTCAGCGCAATCACGGCGATGCGGATATCCAGAAAGTACAGGATTACATCGAGAAATGCTACGAGGATAAAATAACCGTAGGGACCTTAGCCAGTTTGATCAATACTGGCCGCAGAACGTTTGAAAGAAAATTTAAGGAGGCTACAAACAACACCCCTGTTGAATATATCCAAAGGGTGAGGATAGAAGCCGCCAAACTTTCCTTTGAAGCGTCGAGAAAAAACGTAACAGAAATAATGTTCGACGTAGGATACACGGACACAAAGGCTTTCCGCGATATTTTTAAGAAGATCACCGGCCTTACACCTATTGAATACAGGAACAAGTTCGCTAGGGTGGCCTATGAGGTTTAATTGAAGGAATAATCCCCTACTGCTTTTCAAGATCCATTATGCCCCCATTGGCCCTCCGCAACTGCTAAACCTCAAGGGTTTTATAGAGCGGACAGTCTAGGCCAGGGGCAGGAGAAACTCGAAATTCCAACGCTGATAATGAACAAAAATGGGCAAATACGTAACATTGGTTTTAATTCTATTCTTTGTAGGCGTGGTTGTGGTAGGAGTAGCACTTTGGCAAGGTCTCTCTTCCTTTGTGTTTGCATGGATATTAAACTTCATGCTCATGGTGTTGGTTTTGTACCTCACCCAAACGTTTAAACCTCGACTGGCATCCCCCTATTACCATTCGAAAAAATGGGAGTCAACAGGGAAGGTTTATCGGAATTTGGGCGTACAGGCATTTAGAAAGCTTCTGGTGTGGATTGGTTGGGAGAAACTCAACAAAGCTTCCAACCCGGTAAAAAAGAATCTAGAAGCGTTGAAACATTTGGAATACGGCACCCGCCAATCAGAATTCGGACACCTAATCATCTTCTTCACTGTATTGGCGCTAACTGTTTTCGTGGGATGGCAGTACGGTGTTCAGCAAACCCTATGGTTGCTTATACTGAATGTCGTATTAAACGCTTATCCGATCTTAGTTCAACGCTACAATAGGCCCCGATTTCAACAGGCAATACGCAAACTGCAGGACCGAACCCCTTTGTCGGGTAATACCGACCAAGCCATTTGATGGGATGACATTTCACAAATTATTCCACAATAGAATTCTTGCCTTATGAAAAGATGCTTGAAAATAATTTCTGATTACTTCGTGTCCAAAAACAATATCCATGGAAAATTACAGCACCACCATTTTGTTGAGTACCACCGCCGATAATGTATTCAACGCTTTGATCGAGGAAATCCCGCTATGGTGGACGGAAAGGTTCGACGGTCTTGCGAACGAAGAAGCAGCCGTGTTTACGGTACATTTTGGCCTGAATATCTATAAAACCATTCGGGTAGAGGAGTTATCCCCCGATTCAAAAATCACCTGGAAAGTGATTGATTCATTGATTGCGGTTCCTGGCCTAAAAAACCAGACAGAATGGATAGGCACCACCATCGTATGGGAAATAACACCAGAAGTAAATGGCGCAAAATTACAGCTCACCCATATCGGGTTAAGTCCAGACATCGAATGCTACGAAATCTGCGCTGCCGGTTGGCAACAGTTTACCCACAGCTTAAAATTCCTTGTGGAAACAGGAAAGGGAGATACGTTTAAGCATGAGACAATGCCTTGATCTGAAGCCTGAACTCGCCAAAAAAATCAAATACACCAATACCAATAATTTTAAATTTCGCCATGGAAAAAGATCTCGAAAAATTAAAATACCCCATTGGAAAGTTCGAAAAAACAGCCATAATTGACCAAAAACAGCTGGAGAATTGTATCAATACCATCGAGGTCTTTCCCGATAGGTTAAATGACGAGGTCCACAATCTTAGGGAAAGCGAATTAGAAAAACGATACCGGAGGGACGGTTGGACCATAAGGCAGGTGGTGCACCATTGTGCAGACAGCCATATGAACAGCTTTATAAGGTTTAAGCTGGCATTGACGGAGGAAACCCCTTCCATCAAGCCTTATCATGAGGGCCTCTGGGCGGAACAGCCTGACGGTAAAAACCATTCCATAGAAGGTTCGCTAAGGCTCTTGGAAGGATTGCATGCTAGATGGGTTTACTTGTTAAGAAACCTGAGCGAAAAAGACTTTGACAAAGAATTCTTCCATCCCGGAACCCATTCATTGATTTCTCTGAAAACCAACATCGGAATTTATGCCTGGCACGGAGAACATCATCTGGCTCACATCATCGAGGCCAAGCGGAACGCCGCGATATGACGGATGAAGTCGCCATGCCGGGACAGTACTGGGCTTTTGGTCGAAAAGGCGGGTTATTTGGGGAATCCAGCACAGGTGCTGGTATCTATCTCCACCAAGAAACAATCGCAGTAGCTATTTGATAGGGCAGGTTGGTTGCTCTTGACAAGTTTATCCGGAGGGATTTAATTTCGGATGATGGAAGGGAAGTTTGACTACGGCTCAGATTTACTGATAATTTTGTGGATACCTTTTTGAAAGGAATCGGAACATAAGGTCGAGCAGGGTTAAATCACAAACTTATCGTCGTGACGATGTACAATTCCTAACCTCAAGCCGAATGCGCGAAAAATCCTTTATATTAGTAGTGGCGTGCCAGCCACTCTCTGGATATCAGTGACTTTAGACCAATCAGGCCGGACAAACCGGGACAAGGATAGATGATGTGATTTACACTGCAAGAAATAGATGCTTATGTGCACTCCCTTACTTGATACATACCTACATTCCTTGGTGATCATCTCCATCATGTTGGCCGGCGGCTGGTTTGGTGGTTATTTGAATTACCTGCATAATTTCGACACCCGAGAGGAGGACCGCAAGGACAGGCTTGCCAAGAAAAAATACATATTACTCGGTATTGGCGCTGCTTTTTTAGTCCCTGCCTTTTTAAAAATGATCTCGAGTAATTTGTCCAATAGCCAGGACCTGAATGACTATTTAATTTTTGCGGGATTTTGCCTGATCGCCGCCATCTTTTCCCGTAGGTTTATCACAACGATCGGCGACAGGATATTAGAAGCAGCCAAACAGGCAGAAAAAACGGCACAGGAGAGCAAACTAAAATCCGAAAGTACGCTACTTGAGCTCAGTTCGGCCAAAGAACGTATTGAAGATGTCAAGCTGGCAATCGACTTAAAGGCCGAAGAAAACAGCACCCTCAGCGTAGCAGATGATGAACAAAAAACATTGCTGATTGACCTTGCCAATAACTTTATACAAAAAACCAGTATACCAGATTATGCACAAAGACTGAACTTAAAGGCGGAACTCGGCCGCAAAATGGGGGAATTAATCGTGAGGAACGGCTTTCTTAAAGAAGAGCTGCTAGAGAATCACCTCTCCGAAGGGATGCTCTTGGCCTTATCCTATGCGGTTGAACTAAGTCCCAATGCAGAGGGCTTGAACATCCTCAAAAAGGTCTCACCCCTGGCTAAGCAGTTGTACACCAAATACACCATTCTAGTTTCCATTGATACCTTAGCAAGAAGAAGTTTTATTACGAGGGAGGAGGTGCCCAACATAACCAGCATCGCAAACAGTTTCAGAGTTAATGCCGACAGCGCCTTAATTCGCAAAATTGACGCTACGCTCGGCATTCTTAGCTTGATCAATCCAATCAAGAAAGAATAAGATACCACCCCGCTTGACATATGATTTCCGAACAAGAAATTCCCGCCGAAAAAGCCCGATTCCTTTCCTAAACCAAAAGGTTGTGCATAAATCAACGACAAAACGGGTTTGATGGCATCCTGGACGAGCGTGCTATTTTCGAGCTCCTTATTGTCATTTGACGAAACGAAACAGCTCTCAAGCGCCCTAAAAAGCACCAATCATTTCATTTTTAGAGACAAATAATTGATATTGCTTATTCTGAAGCTGTCAAAACAGAGAACTAACCTTAAACGAATTGAAATGAAGAAGTTCCACTCCTTTTTCATGCTTGGAACAATAGGTATGATCATTACCGGCCTGCTCCATATTTTCTTAGCGTTCGGCTTGTCCCTAAACGCTGTGCATACGTCCTTTTTTTCTATGTATCCGTTGTTTTTTGCTTTTCTTGTTATTGTCGTGGGGCTAACGGTCAAAAACCAAAAGTCTTCAAAGAGTGCCTGAGGGCGAATCTGCGAGACCATTGAAATAAAAACTAATATGGAAGAAGTTGAAGAATACATAGGTCAGTTTCCAAAAAAAGTCCAGGATATCTTACGCAACATCAGGGAGCTGATCAAAGCCAATGCCCCGGAAGCGGAAGAATCAATGGCCTATGGTATGCCTGCCTATAAGATCTATAAAAAGCCCTTGGTTTATTTCGCAGCCTTTAAAAACCACATTGGATTCTATGCCACACCGTCGGGACACACTGAATTCCAAGAAGAACTATCCCGATACAAACAAGGCAAAGGATCGGTTCAATTTCCGCTGGACCAAGAGGTCCCTTACGCGTTAATAGAGAGGATAGTCCAGTTTCGAATAGAAGAAAATAAAGCGAAAACCACCGGCAGAGCGAGCAACAAATAGCAACTTCTGCGGGGATTCTTAGGAGTTCTGCGCAGACATGACGGACTCAACCATTTCCTTTTAGGTTGTACCGAAAGTGCTGTAGCATGAACATAGCTACAATTGAACATTTAATATACGCAGAAGGTATGGACAGCGCGAGCAACCACGATGAACGAATGGCGAAAATGACCTTCGCCACCGTGTACCCTCACTACGTCACAAAAGTGGTGAAGAAGGGTAGAACAAAAGAAGAATTACATCATGTAATCGAGTGGCTAACCGGCTATGATGAAAAAAAGCAGCAGCAACTGATTGATGAAAAAGTGACATTTGAGACCTTTTTCCAACATGCGGCATTAAACCCAAATGCCCATCTGATAAAAGGTGTCATCTGTGGCTACCGGATAGAGAAAATCGAAAACCCTTTGACCCAACAGGTAAGGTATATGGACAAGCTGGTCGATGAGTTGGCCAAAGGACGTAAGATGGAAAAGATACTGCGGTAGCCTAGATCTGCCGCCGTTATCGCTGCCCTTTCAAGCATTATTTCCGCATGAACGTTTGTCGCTTTTTTACTGTTGCAACACTATTGCATAAATCCGGTTTTTGTTTACCTTTACATTGGATCATCCTAGGGAGGTCTTACCGGTTGGATGCTCTTCGCTTCATTGTTTCCCATTCTCAAAAATTAAACTTATGAATGACAATAAAGAAGTAGATGCCATTATCCTTGGCGGAAGCTATGCTGGACTTTCTGCTGCAATGGCTTTGGGCCGCTCCTTGAGAACGGTTTTGGTGATTGACAGTGGCTTGCCCTGTAACCGGCAAACCCCTTATTCGCATAATTTCCTCTCCCGGGACGGGGAGAAGCCCGCAGAAATAGCCAAGAGCGCCAAAGCTCAAGTTTTAGCTTATCCTACAGTAAGCTATTTAGAAGAATTGGCTGTGGAAGGCAGAAAAACCGACACTGGCTTTGTCATCAGCACAAAGTCTGGGCAAAGCTTTACCTCAAAGAAACTTATTGTGGCTACCGGGATTAAAGATCTTTTCCCTGACATCAAGGGCTTCGCCGCATGTTGGGGCATTTCGGTAATACATTGCCCATATTGCCATGGTTACGAATTCCGTCACCGGAAAACCGGCATTCTAGCCCCTGCTGAGAGGGCCTTTCATCTGGCGAGCTTAGTGAATAACCTCACTGATGACCTTACTATCCTCACCACCCGCAAAGCGGATTTCGACGGGGAACAACTGGCCAAATTGGAACAACATCACATTAAGTTTCTGGAAACCCCTATTGCCGAGGTAGAACACGAAAACGGTCAGATCAACAACCTGCTTTTCGAAGATGGAAACAAGATGGCCTTTGATGCTGTGTATGCTGCGGTTCCTTTTGAGCAGCATTCCGATATTCCTGAATCTTTAGGTTGCGAACTCACAGAACAGGGCCATATTAAAGTGGATGGATTTCAAAAAACAAACATCCACGGCGTATTTGCCTGTGGAGACAATTCCTCCATGATGCGCTCGGTAGCCACTGCGGTGAGTAGTGGCAACCTGGCTGGTGCTATGGTCAACAAAGAACTGACGGATGAACAATTCTAACCCTTGTCAACAGAAGTAGCAGCTATCATCTTAGGTCATTTTTCCTTCCTGTTGATGAGCAGTTGAAAAGCCCTTAATCCAATTAAACTGCCTCAGGATGTTCGTTGTCCTCCGGCCTATGCCCTACCCGCCATTTGGCATGTTTGGAAGGCTGGATGGGATGGCCATAGTTCTGGGCAAATACCTTGGTAAATTCCGCCCCGAAAAACAAAATCAGGCAGGTGTAGTTGACCCACAGCATAATCAAAATAATGGTGCTCGCTGCTCCAAAGCTGGATCCGGGATCCGCTATCCCAAAATATAAACCTAACAGTGTCTTTCCGATGGAGAACAACAAAGATGTTACAATGGCACCGGTCCACACGGATTTCCATTTGATCTCTACATCCGGCAAAACCTTAAACATTACCGCAAACAGCAAAGCCACAATACCCATACTCAGTAGAAAATTCACCACTTCGATCAATAGGTACATTTCCTCGCCAAAGTTGCGTGTGATAAAATGGCTCACTCCAGAGATCAAGGAGGATAAGATCAATGAGATCAGCAACAGAAAAGCAATCACAAGGATCAAACCCAAGGAACTCGCCCTATCCATTAAAAGCTTGGTGATATTGTTGTCAGGATTTGCCTCCACATCCCAGAGGTAGTTGAGTGACTTCTGCAACTGAAAAAAAAGCGTGGTGGCACCGATCAATAAAGCTACAACACCCACAATTTTCATGAACCATGCTGAATCCTCCACGGCGGACTCCTGTACAATATCCTCCACACTCGCCGCTGCTTCTCCTCCCATTATTTCGGCTATTTGATTGTTGACCTCTCCCCTGACCAACTCCTCCCCAAAGAAAAATCCCGCCGCCCAGATGATAATAATCAACAGACCCGGGATCGAAAAGATGGCGTAGTAGGAAATAATAGCACTTTCCCGAAAGGGATCTGCCGCCATCCACTTCTTCGCTGTTTCTATTAATATTTTCGGAATGTGTTTAAATTTAAATTTTGCCATAGCTGATAATTTCTGTCCGTTCACTAGTTCACCGGATAGAAAAACAATTTTTAAGCCATTGTGACAAATACTTCTTCTATTGCAACTTTTATATTTATTCGTTTAATTTTAACATCAGCCAAATTACCTCTCAAGTACGTTATTTGCTTGTCACCCAATGTAAACCAAAACAACCATGGACAGAAAGACTGATTTAGAAGTTTTGATACAAAGATTTAGAGGAACTGATCTTGATGGACTGGATACCTTGATCTCAATAGCCATAGATTTAAGTTATACCGGAGATCATCTGGCGGAAAAACTTTGGACAAAACTTCACCCTTCTCTTTGGGAACAGACGCAAAGTCCATGGGTGATTCTGAAAACGGTCTCGGTGGAAAGGTTAAAAGAATTTCTCGCCGATCCAGCTACCCAATCAGATTTGAAAGAACTACAGGCGGAAAGCCAAAACAAAGGTCAATCTTGGTTTGAGGAAAAATACCCCCAAGCACCTATAAAACAGGTGGTTTATTTTTGCATGGAATTCATGCTTAGCGAATCCCTTCCCATCTATTCGGGAGGCTTGGGAAACGTCGCCGGCGACCAATTGAAAGCAGCCAATGATCTGGGAGTACCGGTGACAGGCGTGGGACTACTCTATCAACAGGGCTATTTTCGCCAAGTCATAAGACCCGATGGCACGCAGCAGGCCCTCTATCCTTACAATGATCCCGATCAGCTCCCCATCGTCCCTTACCGAAAAGAAGGAGGGGAATGGCTAAGGCTGCAGGTGGATCTCCCCGGGCATTCGCTCTGGCTAAGGGTATGGGAAGCCCGGATCGGCAAAGTCCGTCTATTGCTTTTGGATAGTAATGATGCGGCCAACTACCCGGCCCACCGGAGCATTACCAGTGAGTTGTATGGGGGAGGCAAAGAGTTGCGGCTTCAACAGGAAATGATTTTGGGGATATGTGGCTGGAGGCTATTAGAAGAAGTTGGGATTGAGCCTGAAGTATGCCATCTGAATGAAGGCCATTCCGCTTTTGCCATTTTGGAGCGGGCAAAGTCATTGATGACCAAGTCGGGGCTGAAGTTTTGGGAAGCTTTGGCGATTACGCGCGCAGGCAACCTTTTCACCACCCATACGGCAGTGGCTGCTGGATTCGATCTTTTCGAGCCTCAGTTGATGGCCAGGTATTTATCCAACTATGCGTCCAATTTGGGATTATCTTTTAAGGAATTTATGGGCTTGGGCAGGTTAAACCCCACTGATCCCAACGAGCCCTTCAATATGGCCTATCTTTCCATCAGGGGGTCGGGGGCGGTAAATGCCGTCAGCCGTTTGCACGGTGAAGTCAGCCGCGATTTGTTCCAGCCCCTTTTTCCCAGATGGCCCAGTGCAGAAGTGCCTATAGGACACGTCACCAATGGCGTTCATATGAGAAGTTGGGAATCGAAAGCGTCTGAAGACCTTTGGAAGCAGGTATGCAGGCAAACCCCCTGGACCGGAAAAAATGAGGAACTCGGAGAAAAGATCCTGGATATTCCTGACGAGCAATTGTGGGATTTACGCAACCAATCGAGAAAATCATTTATTGAATCCGTCAGAAGACGCCGTCCATCGAATTTAGCTGCGGCTGGAGCTTCCCCGGAACAAGTGGAACATGCCCGAATCTTATTCAATCCCGAGGTATTGACCATAGGATTTGCCCGGCGCTTTGCCACTTACAAACGGCCCAACCTACTGCTGTATGATAAAGAACGGCTACTAAATATCCTCAGAAATCCTTCAAAGCCCGTTCAATTGGTGATAGCGGGTAAAGCCCACCCCGCCGATCACCAAGGCCAAGCCATGATCAAGGAATGGGTGGATTTTAGCAGAAGAAAGGATGCCAGAGACCATGTGGTTTTCCTCAGTGACTACGACATGAACCTGGCTCGGCGAATGGTTCAGGGAGTGGATGTCTGGCTGAACAATCCCCGCCGCCCTTGGGAAGCATCGGGAACCAGCGGAATGAAAGTATTGGTCAATGGCGGATTGAATCTGTCCGAGCTCGATGGTTGGTGGAATGAAGCATATGATCCGGCTGTAGGCTGGGCGATAGGTGACGGGAAAGAACATGGGGATGACGCAACATTGGACGCCCGGGAAGCAGAGCAACTCTATTATCTTTTGGAAAATGAGGTCATCCCTGAATTTTACGACAGGGACCAACAAAGCTTACCCAGACGATGGATCAACAAGATCAAACACAGCATGGCAAAACTCACTCCGGAATTTTCGGCTTCCCGTACTGTGCTGGAATACACAGAAAAATACTATCTTCCAGCCGCCGCGACTTTTAGGAGACGCTCAGCCGATCATACACTGCAGGGGAAAGAATGGTCAAAACCCCAAAAAATCCTCAAACAAAGTTGGGATAAAATCAGGATTGACGAAGTAGTAGTCAATTCCGACCTAAACGGCCACCATTTCAACGCAAGCATTGATCTAAACGATATCGAACCTCAGCTGGTACAGGTGGAACTTTTCGCGGAAGGGATCGACAGCCCCTTACCGGTGCGCATTCCCATGGAATTGAGAAATGAGCTGTCCAGGGAAAACGGTTCTTTTTCCTACATAGGCATGGTGGACAGCGGACGGAGCCTTTCAGATTATACCATAAGGATCATTCCTTATCAGGAGAATGTGGCAGTTCCCCTGGAAAACAACCTGATTTATTGGCAACGGTAGCCTATCGAAGTTGTATCGGCGTGGTGGCCAAGAGAGAGGAATGCCTGTGTAAAATCGGGACACGACAGCGTTAAAGCATTCGGCTTTTCATCCTCCTAAAAGTCAAGTTGATCCTAGGGGTATGGACCCTCTTGGTAGGGGGCAAACGGTGGAGCCAATGCTTTTGCGTTGCATCTTTCATCACCAGCAAGCTTCCCTGTTCGAGTATGATATTGACGGTCTCCTTCGTTGTTCTGTGTTTGAATGCAAACTTTCTCTCCGCACCAAAACTCAACGATCCTATGGCCGCATTTTCCATAAGGTCTTTTTCTCCGTCGCTATGCCAAGCCATGCCCTCCCTCCCGTTGTGGTAAAGATTGAGCAAGCAGGAGTTGTATTGCTCACCGCTCTTTTCTTCCACCAAAGCTTTCAAAGCCAAAAGTTCCTTTGTCCAAGGCAAGGCCCTTTTGGTTCTGTTGGAGTAGGTATAATCAAAGCTCTCGTCGCCATACCATGCCACCTTCCTTTTGGTAACCAATAATTTACCAAAAATCATAGCCTGATCATTTTCCCAGGGAATTTGATGAAGCAGGTACTCCGTAAAGCGACCCGCCTCCCCTGCCGACATGACAATACCATAATAATTGACCATCCCATCATAAGGAAGCAGGTTTTCTTCAGCCGTTCTAAAAAGATCCATTTACACTAATTTCTTTTACAATGATTCGGGCGTTATTGCCGCTTTTGCCGCTTCCCAACCGATTATCGCTCTTTTTCGGGGAACCCCCCACATGTAACCGCCCAAGGAGCCGCTAGATTGGATGACACGGTGACAGGGAATCAAAAAGGCAACTGGATTGCTTCCAATAGCTGTCCCGACGGCTCTGGAAGCCTTAGGGCTGCCCACTGCTTTGGCAATACTTCCATAAGTGGATAGGCCACCCATAGGGATTTTTAATAGGGCTTCCCATACCTTCAACTGAAAAGGCGTTCCTTTGAGATGCAATTTAATCTGTTCTATCCGGCCTTTATTTCCCTGAAAGATGGACAGGGCATCTTGTTGAAAAACGTCCCGTCTGTTTTCGAACGTAGCCTCGGGAAATTTTTTGACCAGGGCCTGCATGCCATGCATTTCCTCTTCGTCAAAAGCCATGTAACAAACCCCTCTTGTCGTAGAGCCAAGCAAAATCTTGCCAAATGGGCTGAACTCCCAACTGTAGTTGATGACCAGTTCCCTACCTCCGTTTTTGTATTCCGCAGGAGTCATGCCTTCTATGTTGACGAAGAGGTCATGTAGTCTTCCCGTCCCCGATAGCCCTGTATCAAACGCAGCATCGAATAAGGTGGATTGCTCCTCTTTAAGCAGGCGTTTGGCATGTTCAATACTGATGTATTGCAGGAATTTCTTGGGACTGGTACCGGCCCACTCTGTAAACAACCTTTGAAAGTGGTAAGGGCTCAATTGGATTTCTTCTGCCACTTCCTCGAGTGAAGGCTGAGATTTGAAATGCTGCTTGAGGTATTCAATTGCTTCTGCTATTCGGTGATAGTTGACATGTTGTGGGTCCATCCTGTACCTATTTTATTTAACCAAAGATAGTGAGAAGGGACTGTCCCTGAAACCCGAATCTTGCTCATAAATCAATTGCTGCTGTCAGCGCGTCCCCCCCGGGGTTTTCTTAACCTATGCTTAAAGTTAGATCCTCCGATCCATTTGTCTATCTTTGCCCCGCTGTTATGGAAACGACTCAGAAAAACCACAAACCGACGATTCGTGCCTGGGCCATGTTTGACTGGGCCAATTCTGCCTATAATCTGGTGATTACCTCCACTATTTTTCCAGCCTATTATACCATTATTACCTATACGGAAGAAAACAAGGATCAGGTGGATTTCTTTGGGATTAAAGTGGTCAACACGGCGCTAGCCAATTTTTCTCTTTCTTTTGCGTATTTGCTGATGGCACTGGCTTTACCCCTACTCTCTGCTATTGCGGATGTGAAAGGGAACAGAAAAACATTTATGAAAGGCTTTACCTATATGGGCGCCTTCGCCTGTATGGGCCTGTTCTTTTTCAAGCTGGAGACGCTGGAATGGGGCATTATCTGCTCCACGCTCGCCGCCATGGGCTATGTGGGCGGCATCCTCTTCAACAATTCTTATTTACCCCAGATTGCCAGTACTGATCAACAGAACCTGATCAGCGCCCAGGGATTCGCCTATGGCTATATCGGCAGCGTCATCCTGCAGGTGATTTGTTTTGCTTTTGTGCTCCGGCCAGATTGGTTTGGGATAGAAGATGCTTCCCTTCCCGCCAGATTGTCCTTTTTGTTGGTGGGCCTTTGGTGGATGCTGTTTGCACAGATCCCCTTTAAAAGACTTCCAGAAAACGTGAATACCGGAAAATCAATTGACCGGAAAATTTTTAAAAAGGCATTTGTAGAGCTGAAGCAGGTTTATAACAGATTAAAGAAGGTCCCGGAGATCAAACGTTTCCTTCCGGCATTCTTTTTCTATGCGATGGGCGTCCAGACAGTGATGATTGTAGCAGCAGCTTTTGGTGAAAAAGTCCTTCATCTTGGTGCGCCTAAACTCATCGCCACCATCCTGATCATCCAATTGGTGGCCATAGGCGGAGCCTATCTGATGTCATTGCTAGGCAGGTTGATAGGTAATATCAAGGTCTTGGCACTTGTCGTTGCCGTCTGGATCCTCATCTGTATCTCTGCTTTTTACTTACAGACCGAAACGCAATTTTATATATTGGCCGCGGTGGTGGGCTTGGTGATGGGCGGAATACAGTCCCTCTCCCGCTCCACTTATTCCAAAATGATTCCGGTCAATGAGGATGATACGGCATCGTTCTTTAGCTTTTATGATGTCACAGAAAAAATCGCTATTGTCATCGGTCTGTTCGCCTTTGCACTCATAGAACAATTGAGCAACAATATCCGCTACTCTGCTTTAAGCCTCAGTGTCTATTTTATCATCGCCTTGGTTCTTTTGCTGCTTTCCCTAAGAATACCCAAGAAGATTTAGAGCCATATAGGCAGGTCCACCATGGGCTTACCTAGATGAACGATCTTTCTTTTTTGTTTGGGATTAATCGGTAAATGGTATAATTTGGAAGAAATTTAAGCGTACAGCTGAGAGTTCTCTACGGCTTTTGAAAACCATATAATAAATAAAACTAAAAATACATGAATAACAGAAGACTGTTCCTGAAACAGCTAGGAGTGGGTGCTCTTGGCCTTACTGCTCTGCCGGCTTTTGCGGAAGCATCCCTCTTTGAGGCGAAGAAAAAAATGTTTTTTGATATTTCGCTTGCGCAATGGTCTCTCCACAAAACCCTTTTTGCGGGAAAAATGGATAATCTTGATTTCCCTGAAGTCGCAGCCAAAACTTATGGCATTCATGCCGTAGAATATGTCAACCAGTTTTTCAAAGACAAAGCCAATGACCAGGTTTATCTAAAGGAACTGAAAAAAAGAGCCAAGGACAACAAAGTGAAAAATGTCCTGATCATGATCGATGGGGAAGGCAACTTGGGTGCAGCCTCTGATCAAGAAAGAAAGACGGCCGTTGAAAACCATTACAAATGGGTAGAGGCAGCAAAATTCTTGGGATGTCATGCGATCAGGGTGAATGCAGCCGGCAAAGGCACTCCCGATGAAGTAAAACAAGCAGCCGTAGACGGCTTGGGACGGTTGAGTGAATTCGCCTCCTCCCACAAAATCAACGTAATCGTTGAAAACCACGGAGGCATCTCCTCACACGGAGACTGGCTAAGTGCCGTTCTCAAAGAAGTAGGGATGAAAAACTGCGGAAGCTTACCTGACTTCGGTAACTTTTATGAATATGACCGGTACCAAGGTGTCACCGACCTCATGCCTTATGCCAAAGGGGTCAGCGCCAAATCCCATGATTTTGAAGCCAATGGGGACGAAAGCAAAATCGATTACCGAAAAATGCTGACCATTGTCAAAGATGCAGGGTATAAGGGGTACGTCGGCATTGAATATGAGGGAAGCAATTTAAGCGAAGAGGAAGGCATCAAGAAAACCAAAATTCTTTTGGAAAAAGTCGGTGCTGAATTAAGCTAAAAAAGCCTCTGGTTTATAAATAAATTATCGAAAAGACAGGGGAGAATTTCCTCTGTCTTTGTCTTATCCTATCATTATGATGATCCGAAAAGCCACCAAGTCCGACAGTCTTCCTGTGGCTGAACTGATGCTGTTGGCCATGAGTGATATTGTTTACGCTTTTCTGGGTACCCATGACCCTCACCAAGCATTGGAATTTATGCATGTGCTGGTACAGCAAGAGGGCAATCAATACAGCTTTGAAAATACCTGGGTAGCAGAGGAAAACCGGCAGATTATTGGGAGCATCACAGTTTTTGATGGTTCTGAGCTGGAGCGTCTCAGGATCCCCGTCTTGCAACTGTTGGCCGACGGATATGGTCGAGTAGTTTTCCCCGAAAACGAAACCGAGGGTGGTGAAATGTATATCGACACCATTGCGGTGCATCCTGAGCACCAAGGAAAAGGCCTAGGAACGAATCTTTTGAATTTTGTCATCGACCGAATCGTCTATCAAGAAGGAACGGCTTTGGGACTTTTGGTGGACATCGACAATACTAAAGCAAAGAATCTGTACCTTCAAATGGGTTTTGAGCCAATAGGAGAAAAAAAACTGATGGGCCATCCCTATGAACACCTACAAATAGCCCCTGGAGTGTAGGCTATTTTTTAGCGGTATCCCTCAGGCCTTTCTTTATCCCATTCCACCTCCTCGGCCTTACTGGCTATTTCCTTAATGATCTCATCCAGCTCCACGGCGGAGATAAACACGTAACTCAACAACTCCAGATTTTCTTGATTCAATTCCGGATAGTTTTTAATCATATCGATTAAGGCCATTATTCGTGCCAATGGAGCCCTGACCACATGGGACTGCGTCCAAGCAATTTCCCTCAATTTCGTATTTTGAATCTCCAACGCCTTTAGGTAGGCCATCCTTTCCGTAATATTGCTGGCAAGCACGAGCCGTGCCTTTCTTCCTTCGAAAAGTATTAAGTTACTGTGCAAATCCACATGGATGAGTTCACCGCGCTTGGTTCGCTGCACATAGATTCCACGATAAAAGTCGGTTTTATCCTTCTTTGCCCTAGCCAATTCCTCCAGCAGTTCGGGGATTTCTTCCTCTGGCTTAATGTCCCTGATGGTCATTGTCAGAAATTCTTCCCTGCTGTATTCATATTGCTGAATAGCCGCTGTATTAACATCGAGAAACCTCAAGGATTCCTCATCAAATAAATACATGGGCTGCGGGCTAAGGTGAAAAAGATCACTGTACCTTTTTTTAGAAGCTTCCAGCTCTAAGGTTTTCAATTTCCGGTCCTCCTCGGCTTTTTTACGCTCAGAGATATCAATACCAATTCCCTGGATTTCCTGAGGAGCCCCGTCGGAATCAGTGAGACAAATAAAATGCCAGTAGGTAGCCTTGTTGGGATACCGGTGCGAAAGCTTCTCCAACTCTATAGAGATTACCTTGCCGGGCTCGTCAATACACCTGAGTATTATTTCCTGTACCTGCTTTTTCTCTTCTTCCTTAACTGTTTTCAAAGAATCAGAACCAATAAGGCTTGTCTCCTCCTCCTGGGCAAAATCCTCCATGAACTTTTTGTTGACGTACCTGTACTTAAAGTCCAAGCCGATACGGACCACATAATTGGTTTGTGAATCTAAAATATGTCTTAGACGCTGCTCACTGGCAATTAGCCTTTCTTCATATTGTTTACTTTCTGTGGTGTCTAGGCAGGCTCCTATAATCCTCACCGGATTCCCCTGTTCATCGGTTTTAAGGCGCAACCAAGTTTTCAGATGCCGGACCTCTCCGTCTGGACGGACGATTCGTTCCTCAAAAATCTGATCCTCTTTAGAGGAAAAAAGGTTGTCTACGTTCGCTTTCGTCTGCTCAAGGTCATCGGGATGGATCCAATCAAAATGTCCTTTTTGGGTTATTTTGGTTTCTGTAGCTATCCCAAAAATAGAATACAGTTCCTTTGACCATGTCAGTTTGTCGTTGGCTATATCCCATTGGATATTACCGAAGTGGGCGAGCTCCTGGCTCTGTTTCATCAAAAAATTGGTTTCCTCCAAAAGTTCTGCGTAGTGCCTCTGTTCAATTATGACCTTCAAAATCGCCGCCGTTCTCTCTATTACTTTCAGCTCATCCTCCGTTGGGTTCTTTACTTCAGTGTAATACATGGCTAGGGCTGCCAACACCTCCCCGCGTGAATTAACGATAGGGTAAGACCAACACGCCCTTAATCCTGCTTTCAAAGCCACTTCCTTATAACCTGCCCACAATGGATCTGTGGCAATATCATTCACTATTACCATCTGCTTGCGGAAGGCCGCGGTACCACAAGAACCTGAGTTTTCCCCAATGGGCTGGTTCTCAATAGCAGCTACATACGCAGAAGGTAAGGAGAA
>Ga0079223_10000447_pt1 | contig 20924 bp, 26 predicted proteins | sample Stecom2011_FD_75072 | JGI IMG/M metagenome (GOLD analysis project Ga0079223, IMG submission 75072) | Agricultural soil microbial communities from Utah to study Nitrogen management - Steer compost 2011 | ecosystem: Environmental > Terrestrial > Soil > Agricultural land | place: USA: Utah...
GCCATGCTGTCGGGCGAGGTGGCCCGCCGCTACGGGCACGACGGCCTGGCGGACGACACGATACACATCCAGCTCAATGGCACCGCCGGCCAGAGCTTCGGCGCCTTCCTGGCGCGCGGCATCACGCTCGACCTGGTGGGCGAAGCCAACGATTACGTGGGCAAAGGGCTTTCGGGGGGCCGCCTCATCGTGCGCTCGCCGAACGACTTCCGCGGCTTCGGGCCCGATCACATCATCGCCGGCAATACCGTGCTGTACGGTGCGCTGGCCGGTGAAGCCTATTTCAACGGCGTGGCCGGCGAACGCTTCGCCGTGCGCAATTCGGGCGCCACCGCGGTCGTGGAAGGCGTGGGGGATCACGGCTGCGAATACATGACCGGCGGCACCGTGGTGGTGCTGGGCGAGACGGGCCGCAACTTCGCGGCAGGCATGTCAGGCGGCGTGGCCTACGTCTGGGACCCCGACGGCAGCTTCCAGCGCCGCTGCAATACGGCCATGGTGGGCCTGGAAGCCGTGCTGCCGCACGCCGAACAGGAGGCCCGGGCCGAGCGCCACGTGTGGCACTGTGCCATACCCGGCGGCGAGCGCGAGACCGACGAAACGCTGCTGCGCCGCCTGATCGAAAACCACTACCGCTACACCGGCAGCTTCCGCGCGCGCGACATGCTCGACCAATGGGACCGCAGCCGGCGCGAGTTCGTAAAGGTCATGCCGGCGGAATACCGCCGCGCCCTGGCCGAACTGTGGCAGGCCGCCAACCCCGAAAACATTGCCGCCTGAGGAATCGAAATGGGCAAGATCACCGGATTTCTTGAACTGCAACGCGTTGAGGAGCGCCACGAGCCGCCCCAGGTGCGCGTGCGCCACTGGAAGGAGTTCGTCGAGCGGCTCGACGACGAACACGCCCGACAGCAGGGCGCCCGCTGCATGGACTGCGGCATTCCCTTCTGCCACAACGGCTGCCCCGTCAACAACATCATTCCCGACTGGAACGATCTCGTGTACCGCGGCCAATGGCGCCGTGCACTCGACGTGCTGCATTCCACCAACAACTTCCCCGAGTTCACGGGGCGCATCTGCCCGGCACCCTGCGAGGCGGCCTGTACGCTGAACATCAACGATGACGCGGTCGGCATCAAGTCGATCGAGCACTTCATCATCGACAAGGGCTGGGAAGAAGGCTGGGTCGTACCCCAGGCAGCGGCGCGCAAGACGGGCCGTAAGGTGGCCGTGGTCGGATCGGGCCCTGCCGGGCTCGCCTGCGCCCAGCAGCTGGCCCGCGCCGGTCATGCGGTGACCCTGTTCGAAAAGAGCAACCGCATCGGCGGGCTGCTTCGCTACGGCATCCCCGATTTCAAGCTCGACAAGGGGCTCATTAACCGCCGCCTGGCGCAAATGGAAGCCGAAGGGGTGGAGTTCATGCCGTCCACCTATGTCGGCAACGCAACCGACGCCCCCGAAGGGGTGGCCGTGCGCACGCCGCAGGAACTGCACGCAGAATTCGACGCCATCGTGCTGACGGGCGGCGCCGAAACGCCGCGCGATCTGCCGGTTCCCGGCCGCGAACTGCGCGGCGTGCATTTCGCCATGGATTTCCTGCGCCAGCAGAACATGGTGAATGCCGGCGACCGCGTGCCGCGCCAGATCAGCGCGCGCGACAAGCACGTGATCGTGATTGGCGGCGGCGACACCGGTTCCGACTGCGTGGGCACCAGCAACCGCCAGGGCGCGGCTTCGGTCACCCAGTTCGAATTGATGCCGCGTCTTCCGGAAGTGGAAGACAAGCCACTGACGTGGCCCTACTGGCCGGCGCGCCTGCGTACCTCATCTTCGCACGAGGAAGGCTGCGAACGTGACTGGGCCGTAGCCACCAAAGCCCTGGAGGGCCGCAACGGCAAGGTCGAAAAGCTGATCGCCGCGCGGGTGGAGTGGTTCCGCGACAAGGCGACGGGGCAGATGAAGATGCGCGAGGTGGAAGGCTCGCAGTTCGAACTCAAGGCCGACCTGGTGCTGCTCGCCATGGGCTTTGTCGCGCCGGTACGCTCGGTGCTCGACGCATTCGGCGTCGAGGCCGACGCGCGCGGCAGCGTGCGGGCCGACACGGTGAACTACCGCAGCAACGTTGACAAGGTGTTCGCGGCGGGCGACATGCGACGCGGCCAGTCACTGGTGGTGTGGGCGATCCGCGAGGGGCGCCAGTGCGCCCGGGCGGTCGACGAGTTCCTGATGGGAAGCAGTACGCTGCCGCGCTGAGCGGTGCAGCGCGACGCTTGATACTTGCACGATACAATGAGGCCATGATCACCGACCATGTGCCATGACCTCCGTCTCGCCCCCCGACACCATCCTGCAGTTCAGCGACGTCTCGCTTGGCTACGGCGACTTCACCGTGCTCAGCGGCATCAGCATCCAGGCGCTCAAGGGGCAGGTCGTTGCGCTCATGGGCGGCTCAGGGTCGGGTAAAACCACCCTGCTGCGTGCCGCCACGGCCCAGATCGTGGCCCAGAAGGGCCGGGTCACGGCGTTCGGCCAGGATATCGCCCAGCTTACGGGCGAATCCCTGCGCCAGCTGCGCCAGCGCATGGGCGTGCTGTTCCAGCAGGGTGCACTCTTTACCGATCTGAACGTCTTCGAAAACGTTGCGTTCCCGCTGCGCGAACACACCCGTATCTCCGAAGCGCAAATTCAAGATCGCGTACTCGAGAAGCTCGATGCCGTGGGGCTGGAGGCGGCGGCGCACCTGCGCATTTCCGAGATCTCGGGGGGCATGGCGCGGCGCGTGGCGCTCGCACGTGCAATCGTTCTGGAACCCGAGCTCATTCTGTACGATGAACCGTTCGCCGGGCTCGATCCCATTTCACTGGGCATTACCGCACGCCTGATCCGCGACCTCACCGACAAGCTCAAATGTGCTTCGGTGCTGATCACGCATGACGTCAAGGAATCGTTCGCGATTGCCGACCAGGTGTACATGGTGGGCCAGGGCAAACTCATCGCCGAGGGCACGCCGGCCGAACTTTCAGCGTCGACCGACCCGTTCGTGCGTCAGTTCCTCGACGCCCAGCCCGACGGCCCCATTGCCTTCCATTACCCCGTAACGCCGGCCTACACGAAGTGGCTGGAACAACGTTCGAGGCGCCGCTCATGAGCACGCCGTTTGAACTCATTTCCCGTTTGGGCGCCCGCGTACGCAAAAGCATCACGGGGCTCGGGGCCTTCATGCGGCTGGGCGGCGCCATACTGGCCCGCAGCGGCGCGGCCCTGCGCCGGGCGCGGCTGGTGTCGCAACAGGTGCATTTCATCGGCAACCATTCACTGCTGATCATTGCCGTTTCGGGCCTGTTCGTGGGCTTCGTGCTGGGCCTGCAAAACTACTACACGCTGAGCCGTTACGGATCCGAAGAAGCGCTGGGCCTGCTCGTGGCGCTTTCGCTCACACGCGAGCTCGGGCCCGTGGTCACGGCCCTGCTGTTTGCAGGGCGCGCGGGCACGTCGCTCACGGCCGAAATCGGCCTCATGAAAGCGGGCGAACAGCTTGCCGCCATGGAAGTGATGGCCGTCGATCCCATACGCAGGGTGCTGGTGCCACGCTTCTGGGGCGGCGTCATCGCCATGCCGGTGCTGGCCGCTGTCTTTTCCATGGTGGGTGTCATCGGCGGCTGGGTGGTCGGCGTACTGCTCATCGGCATCGACCCGGGCGCGTTCTGGTCGCAGATGCAGGAAGGCGTCGACGTCATCAACGACGTTCTGAATGGTTTCATCAAGAGCGTAGTGTTCGGCATTGCGGTCACGCTGGTGGCGCTGCACGCCGGCTGGACAGCGCGCGCCACGCCCGAGGGCGTCTCCCGTGCCACGACCCGAACGGTCGTGCACAGTTCCCTGCTCGTGCTGGGGCTCGACTTCGTCATGACGGCCCTGATGTTCGGCAACTGATTTGATGGATACACGACATGACCCGTGACAAAACCGATTTCTGGGTGGGGCTCTTCGTACTGCTGGGAGCGATTGCACTCATCTTCCTGGCTCTGCGCGCCGGCAACATGAGCTCGTTCTCGTTCGCCCCCACCTACCAGGTACAGGCCCACTTCGACAACCTGGGCGGCCTCAAGGTACGGGCACCTGTCAAGAGCAGCGGCGTGGTGGTGGGCCGGGTGGCGTCCATCGGCTTCGACAACGAACGGTTTCAGGCCGTGGTGACCCTCGACCTCGAGTCGCGCTACCAGTTTCCCAGCGACTCGTCGGTGTCGATCCTGACCTCGGGCCTGCTCGGCGAGCAATACATCGGAATAACACCCGGCGGTGAAGATAAAATGCTCGCCGATGGAAGCACCGTTCAATACACCCAGAGCGCGGTAGTGCTGGAAGAACTCATCAGCAAGTTCCTCTACAGCTCGGCCGGCAGCCAGGACCAACAATGAAAAATCAAACCCGTCATACCCCGCGTCGCCGCTACAGCCTTGGCCTGGCGGCCGCCGCCGTCGCCCTGGCATCAGGCTGCGCAACCGTAGAATCCCCCAGCCCGCGCGACCCGCTCGAAAGCTTCAACCGCGGCGTCTTCGCGTTCAACGACGCGATCGACGGCGCGCTGTTCAAGCCCATCGCCTACGCCTACCGCGATCTCACGCCCGCCCCGGCGCGCTCCTGTATTCGCAACGTGTTCGGTAACCTCGAAGACGTGTGGTCGGCGTTCAACAGCCTGTTGCAGGCACGCGGCCACGACTTCTTCAACACGCTCGGGCGCGTCATGTTCAACTCCACCATGGGCCTGGGCGGCTGCATCGACGTGGCCACCATGAACGGCGCCCACAAGATCAACAACGATCTGGGCACGACGCTGGGCGTGTGGGGAATCGGCACCGGGCCGTACCTGGTGGCGCCGATCTGGGGCCCGACCACGTTGCGCGACGGCGCGGCCACCCTGGGCGGCCTGGCGGCAAATGTGTCGCCCATCACGCCCATCAAGGCCATCGACGACGTACCCGTGCGCAACTCCATCATCGGCCTGTATGCGCTCGACACGCGCGAAAGCCTGCTCGACGCCGACGAACTGGTGAATCGCACCGCACTCGACCGCTACAGTTTCATCCGCGACGCCTACCTGCAGCGCCGCGACGCGCTGGTGAACCAGCGCACGTCCGATGGCGCCGCCCTGCCCGATTATTCCGATGACGAGCTGCCCGACTACACCGACCCGCAGCCCGATACACAATGATTGAGGCGGGTACGCCCGTTGCAGCGTATGCGCCCCGCACCCCGAAAAGGACACTCATGCACGATCAACACACGTCTTTCTCCATCACTGGCATGAGCCGCCGGCTGTTCATGGCGGCGTGCGTCGCCCTGGCCGCCCTCGTTGCCGTGGCGCCCGCGCACGCCCAGGCACCGGTCGACCCCAAGGCGGAACCGAACGTCTTCGTGGAAACCATTGCCAGCAACGCCCTGCAGGCCGTCAAGAACGACGAGGCGGTGAAACGTGGCGACCTCAAGCGCATCAACGAGCTGGTCGACCAGCTGATCATGCCTTACGTCAACTTCGAGAAAACCACGCGTCTTGCGGCCGGGCGCCACTGGCGCCAGGCAAACCCCGAGCAGCGCGCGGCGCTGGTCGAGGCGTTCAAGGGCACACTCATCCGCACCTACAGCGGCGCGCTGGCGAACGTCGATGCCGTTTCGCGCATCGACATCCAGCCGTTCCGTGGCGATGCCAACGCCGACGACGTGGTGGTGCGATCACTGGTCAACCGCAGCAACGGCCCTTCGGTGGCCGTCGATTACCGGCTCGAGAAAACCCCGCAGGGCTGGAAGGTGTACGACCTGAACATCGAAAATATCTGGCTGATCCAGAACTACCGCAACCAGTTCGCGCAGCAGATCCAGCAATCGGGCATCGACGGCCTGATCGAAGCGCTGAATCGCAACAACCTCAAGTAGTCGCGCCCGCACGCCTGCCCGCGTCCGTCCACCCGCGCAGGCCTGCCGCCCGATATGCAACGGTGCGTCCCGGTGGTGGCGCCTAAGGGAAAACCTGTACCGCTTATAATGACAGGCCGGTCCACCACCGCCTTTATGGCCCAAATGTCCGCGCTGAAACTCCAAAACATCTCAAAAATCTATTCTCCCCGCAGTCGCCGTCTTTCCGAGCTCCTGAGCGGCCGGCCCCGCCGGTCCGGTTTCCAGGCGCTCGACGACGTGAGCTTCACCGTGGAACACGGTGAGTTCTTCGGCCTGCTGGGGCCCAATGGCGCGGGCAAAACCACCCTCATCTCCATTCTGGCGGGTCTGGCACGGGCCACCCGCGGCACGGCCCAGGTGTGTGGCTACGATGTCGTCAGTCAGTTCCGGGAAGCGCGTCAGTCGCTGGGGGTCGTTCCGCAAGAGATCGTTTACGACCCCTTCTTCACGGTGCGCGAAACCCTGCGCCTGCAATCGGGCTATTTCGGGCTGCGCCGCAACGACGACTGGATCGATGAGGTGCTGACCAATCTGGGGCTGATCGACAAGGCCGACACCAACATGCGTGCCCTGTCGGGCGGCATGAAGCGGCGCGTTCTGGTCGCACAGGCATTGGTGCACCGGCCGCCGGTCATCATTCTCGACGAGCCCACCGCAGGCGTCGACGTCGATCTGCGACGCACGCTGTGGGAATTCATTTCCCGCCTGAACAAGGACGGCCACACAATATTGCTCACCACCCATTACCTGGAAGAGGCCGAAGCCCTGTGCGGGCGCATTGCCATGCTCAAGCAGGGCCGGCTCATCGCGCTCGACACCACCGAAGCGCTGCTGGCGCAGGTGGGCGGCCACGATCTGGAAGACGCATTCGTGCGCTTCATGCAGGGCGAAGTGCTGGAGAGCGCGGCATGAGCAGTACTCCGATCCGCCAGCGCCGTGACGACATGGGCTCCGGCTTTCCCACCCTGCTGCGCAAGGAAGTGCAGCGCTTCTGGAAGGTGGGCTTCCAGACCATCGCCGCACCGGTGCTCACCGCGCTGCTGTATCTGCTGATCTTCGCCCATGTGCTGGAAGACCGCGTGCAGGTGTACGATTCGGTGCCCTACACGGCCTTCCTGATTCCCGGGCTCATGATGATGAGCATGCTGCAGAACGCCTTCGCCAACCCGTCGTCGTCACTCATTCAGAGCCGCATCACGGGCAATCTGGTGTTCATCCTGCTGCCGCCGCTTTCGCACCTCGAAATTTACGGCGCTTACCTGCTGGCCTCGATCGCGCGCGGCCTGTGCTGTGGCATTGGCGTGTGGCTGGTCGCGCTGTTCTTCATCGATCTGCCCGTGCATCACGCCGGCTGGCTCATCACGTTCTCGGTACTGTCTTGCGGCGTCATGGGTAATCTGGGCATCATTGCCGGGCTGTGGTCCGAAAAATTCGACCAGCTTGCGGCGTTCCAGAACTTCCTGATCATGCCTGCCACTTTCCTGTCGGGCGTGTTCTACTCCATCCACAGCCTGCCCCCCTTCTGGCAGGCCGTCTCGCACTGGAATCCCGTGTTCTACATGATCGACGGGTTCCGCCACGGATTCTTCGAGGCGTCCGACGTCTCGCCCTGGCACAGCCTGGCCGTCGTGTCGGCTGTGTTCGTTGTCCTGTCACTTCATACCCTGGGTCTGCTTGCCCGCGGGTACAAACTCCGGAATTGACCATGCTGCCTACTCCCGAACTCGTTCGTCAGTACATCGCCGACAACCTGCAGTGCGACGTGCTCGAGGTTGCCGGTGACGGCTCACATTTCGAGGCCCTGATCGTGAGTCCGGCCTTCGAAGGCAAGCGCCTGATCGCGCGCCACCAACTCGTTTACGCAGCGCTGGGCGATCGCATGAAGGCGGAGATTCACGCGCTGTCGATGCGCACCCTCACGCCTGCCGAATATCAGGCACAGCTGAATGGATAAGCTCCTGATCCGGGGTGGGCGCCCCCTGCACGGCGAGGTCGCCATTTCAGGTGCCAAGAATGCAGCTCTGCCCATCCTGTGCGCGGGTCTGCTCACGTCCGACACGCTGGTGCTCGACAACGTGCCCGAACTGCGCGATATCGGCACCACGCTGCGGCTGCTCGAACGCCTGGGCGTCGCCTATCGCAACGGCCGCGGCCGCCACGTCGAACTCGACGCCTCGCAGGTCAGCAGCGTTGAAGCGCCCTACGAACTGGTGAAGACCATGCGCGCCTCGATCCTGGTGCTCGGCCCCCTGCTGGCACGCTTCGGCGAAGCGCGCGTGAGCCTGCCGGGCGGCTGCGCAATCGGCCAGCGGCCCGTCGACCAGCACATCCGGGGGCTGGCCGCCATGGGCGCCGAAATCCGCATCGAACGCGGCTATGTGGTCGCCCGGGCCAAGCGCCTGAAAGGCGCCACGATCCGCACCGACATGGTTACCGTGACGGGTACCGAAAACCTCATGATGGCGGCCACGCTCGCCGAAGGGCGCACCATACTGGAGAACGCAGCGCGCGAGCCCGAGGTCGTCGACCTGGCCGAACTGCTCATCAAGATGGGCGCCCGCATTCAGGGGCACGGCACCGACCGCATCGTGATCGACGGCGTCGAGCGCCTGCATGGTGCCGAGCATCGCATCGTGCCCGACCGAATCGAAGCCGGCACGTTTCTGTGTGCGGTGGGCGCAACCGGCGGTGAAATCGTGCTGCGCGACACTGCCGCGCACACCATGGGGGCGATACTCGACAAGCTGCGCGAAGCCGGCGTGCACATCGAGGAAGACGGCAGCCTGATCCGTGCACGCATGAGCGCTCGCCCACGGGCCACCGGTTTTCGCACGCAGGAATACCCCGGTTTCCCCACCGACATGCAGGCGCAGCTGATGGCCCTGAACACCATTGCCGAAGGCACCGCCGTCATCGTCGAGACCATTTTCGAGAACCGCTACATGCATGCGCCCGAGCTCTCGCGCATGGGGGCACACATCGAGGTGGAAGGCGACACGGCGGTCGTCACCGGCGTACCCGCACTGTCGGGCGCGGCCGTCATGGCCACTGACCTGCGTGCCTCGGCCAGCCTCGTCATCGCCGGGCTGGCCGCCGAGGGTGAGACCTGCGTCGATCGCATCTATCATCTCGACCGCGGCTACGAACGCATGGAAGAAAAACTGCGCACGCTGGGCGCCGATATCCAACGACTACCCGGAAACGCCTCATGAGCACATCGCCACTTGCCTCACCCCTCACGCTCGCCCTGTCGAAAGGGCGCATCTTCGAGGAAACGGTGCCCCTGCTGGAAGCCGCCGGGGTCCAAGTGAAGGATGATCCCGAACGTTCACGCAAACTCATTCTCGAGACCACCCGCCCCGACCTGCGCATCATCATCGTTCGCGCCACCGACGTACCCACCTACGTGCAATATGGCGCCGCCGATTTCGGCATCGCGGGGCGCGACGTGCTGTACGAACACGCGGCCACCCACCCCGGCGGGCTGTACCAGCCTGTCGATCTGAACATCGCACGGTGCCGGCTGTGCGTCGCCGTGCGTGAAGGGTTCGATTATCAGGCGGCCGTGCGCCAAGACGCACGTCTGCGCGTGGCCACCAAATATTTGCGTGCGGCACGCGAGCACTTTGCCGAAAAGGGCGTGCACGTCGACCTGATCAAGCTGTATGGCTCGATGGAACTCGCACCCCTGGTGGGCCTGGCCGATGCCATCGTCGACCTGGTTTCCACCGGCAATACGCTCAAGGCCAACCAGCTCGTGGCCGTGGAAGACGTCGCCCAGATTTCCTCGCGCCTCATCGTCAACCGTGCCGCCCTGAAAACACGCGGCGAAGCGTTGCGCCCGTATCTCGACGCCTTCTCGCACGCCGCGGGAGCCTGAGCCGGCAATACACGATACACTGTAGGAAAGGCCGCGCAGCGTCTGCGTGCCACGTCTTTCATTGCACCCATGTCGTCCATCCAACGTCTTGATTCCGCTGATCCCGGTTTCCGGTCCGATCTCCGCCGTCTGCTGGCCTACGACGCCTCGCAAGACGAATCCATAGAACGCGCCACGGCCGATATCCTCGAGCACGTGCGTACCGAGGGCGATACGGCGCTGTTGAACTACACGCGCCGCTTCGACCGCCTCGAGGCCGAATCGGTCGCCGCACTCGAGATCGACCGCAGCGAATGGCTTGCGGCGCTCGACGCCCTGCCGCGCGAGCAGCGCGCCGCGCTCGAGGCCGCCGCCGAGCGCATTCGCCGCTATCACGAACATCAGGTGGCGCAAAGCTGGTCGTACACCGAAGCCGACGGCACGGTACTTGGCCAGAAGATCACGCCGCTCGACCGCGTGGGCCTGTACGTACCCGGCGGCAAGGCCGCCTACCCCTCGTCGGTGCTGATGAACGCCATTCCCGCCAAGGTGGCGGGGGTGCCCGAAGTCGTCATGGTCACGCCCACACCGGGCGGGCTGCGCAATCCCATCGTGCTCGCCGCCGCCGCCATCGGCGGCGTCGACCGCGCCTGGGCAATCGGCGGGGCGCAGGCCGTGGGTGCGCTCGCATACGGCACGCAAACCGTTGCTCCCGTCGACAAGATCGTGGGGCCGGGCAACGCCTACGTGGCGGCCGCCAAGCGTCGTGTGTTCGGCACCGTGGGCATCGACATGATCGCCGGCCCAAGCGAAATCCTGGTCATCTGCGACGGCAGCACGCCGGCCGACTGGGTGGCGATCGACCTCTTTTCACAGGCCGAACACGACGAAATGGCCCAGGCCATACTGTTGTGCCCCGATGCCGCGTACATCGAAGCGGTACAACAGGCCATCGACCGGCTGCTGCCCCAACAGCCGCGGGCCGACATCCTGCGCGTCAGCCTCGCCAACCGGGGGGCACTCATCAAGGTGCGCAGCCTCGAAGAAGCCTGCGACATTGCCAACGAGATCGCGCCCGAGCACCTCGAAATTTCCACCGCCGAACCCGAGCACTGGGCCGAGCGCATCCGCCATGCAGGTGCAATCTTCCTGGGGCCCTACACCTCGGAATCGCTCGGCGACTACTGCGCCGGCCCCAACCACGTGCTGCCCACCGCGCGCACCGCGCGATTCTCCTCGCCCCTGGGCGTGTACGATTTCCAGAAGCGCTCGAGCCTGATCAAGGTGTCACAGGCCGGCGCTCAAAGTCTGGGGCGCATCGCCTCCGTGCTTGCGCACGGCGAAGGGCTGGCGGCACACGCCGCAGCCGCCGAGTACCGACTTGAATCCTCCGACACCCAAGCCTGACATGCGTACAGCCGATATCACCCGCAACACTCAAGAGACCCGCGTTCGCGTGGCCATTAACCTCGACGGCACCGGCCGCCAGAGCATCAATACCGGCGTGCCGTTCCTCGACCACATGCTCGATCAGATCGCCCGTCACGGCCTTATCGACCTCGACATCCATTGCGACGGCGACACCCACATCGACGATCACCACTCGGTCGAAGACGTCGGCATCACCCTGGGTCAGGCATTCGCCGCGGCGGTCGGCAACAAGGCCGGCATGCGCCGTTACGGCCACGCCTATGTGCCGCTCGACGAAGCCCTGTCGCGCGTGGTCATCGACTTCTCGGGCCGCCCCGGCCTGTTCTACGACGTGCCCTACACCCGTTCGCACATCGGGCGTTTCGACGTCGACCTCGCTCGCGAATTCTTCCAGGGCTTCGCCAACCATGCGCTGGCCACCCTGCACATCGACAACCTCAAGGGCGAAAACGCGCACCACCAGTGCGAGACCGTCTTCAAGGCGTTCGGCCGCGCACTGCGCATGGCCGTTGAACTCGACCCCCGCAGCGAAGGCGTCATTCCCTCCACGAAGGGCGTGCTGTAACCCCTCTTTCAGGGCTGGCCATCTTGAAAAACACCATTGCCATCGTCGACTACGGCATGGGCAACTTCCATTCGGTGGCGCGAGCCCTGCGGGCTGCCGCTCCCGATGCCGACATTCGCGTCTGCAACACGGCGCCCGATATTCTGAACGCCTCGCGGGTGGTTTTTCCCGGCCAGGGCGCCATGCCCGACTGCATGCGCACCCTCGAGGCCTCGGGGCTGCGCGATGCGGTACTCAAGGCCGCCACCACCCGCCCCTTGCTGGGAATCTGCGTGGGCGAACAGATGCTGTTCACCCGCAGCGAGGAAGGCGACACGCCGGCGCTGGGCATCTTCGCCGGCACCGTGCGCCGCTTCGCCGGGCCCCAGTATGCCGGGCCGCACGCAGCAGGGCCGGGCGGCCTGAAAGTGCCGCATGTGGGCTGGAACGCCGTCATCCAGGTGCGCCAGCACGCGCTGTGGGCCGGAATTCCCGATCGCACCCACTTCTATTTCGTACACAGCTACTTCGTCGTGCCCGACGATTCCTCGCTCACGGTTGGGGTTAGTCAGTACGGGCAGCGCTTTACCTGCGCGATCGCAGCAGATAACATTTTTGCCGTGCAGTTCCATCCCGAAAAGAGTGCTGCGCACGGTTTAAGGCTTTACCACAACTTCACTGAATGGCAACCCTGATCCTGCCCCTCCATCACCTCGCTACACCAGCCCACCCATCATGCTACTGATTCCCGCCATCGACCTCCAAGACGGGCGTTGCGTTCGCCTGCGTCAGGGTGACCTGAACGACGCAACGGTGTTTTCCGAAGATCCTGCCGCCATGGCCGAGCAATGGCTCGAACAGGGTGCGCGCCGGCTGCATCTGGTCGACCTGAACGGCGCAGTGGCGGGCAAACCCAAGAACGAAGCGGCCATCCGGGCCATCGTCGAAGCCGTTTCCGACGACATTCCGGTGCAGATCGGTGGGGGCATCCGCGACCTCGACACCATCGAGCGCTATCTCGACAATGGCATCACGTATGTGATCATCGGTACGGCGGCCGTCAAAAACCCCGGCTTCCTGCGCGACGCCTGCAGCGCCTTTCCCGGCAACATCATCGTGGGGCTCGACGCCCGCGACGGCAAGGTCGCCACCGACGGCTGGAGCAAGCTCACCCGCCACGACGTGCTCGACCTCGCCCGCAAGTTCGAAGACTACGGTGTCGAGTCGATCATCTATACCGACATCGGGCGCGACGGCATGCTCAGCGGCGTCAACATCGAGGCCACAGTACGGCTCGCGCGCAGCGTCAGCATTCCCGTCATTGCTTCGGGCGGCGTCACCGACCTGCGCGACATCGAAGCCCTGTGCGCCGTTGAAGACGAAGGCATCGAGGGCGCGATTCTGGGGCGCAGCATCTACGAAGGCACACTCGATTTCGCGCAGGCCCAGCAACGCGCCGACGAACTCTCATCATCATGAACACCACAGCTGATAACAACACCGGCAGCGACCTCTGCTGCCGCATCATTCCCTGCCTCGACGTCACGGCCGGCCGGGTCGTCAAGGGCGTGAACTTCGTGGGTCTGGTCGACGCCGGCGACCCGGTCGAGATCGCGCGCCGCTATAACGAGCAGGGGGCCGACGAGCTCACCTTCCTCGATATCACGGCCACCAGCGACGACCGCGACCTGATCCTGCCCATCATCGAAGCCGTGGCCGGCGAAATCTTCATTCCACTCACCGTGGGTGGCGGCGTGCGCCAGGTCAGCGATATTCAGCGCCTGCTGAACGCCGGCGCCGACAAGGTGTCGATCAACAGTGCTGCAGTGGCCAACCCCGAACTCGTTCGCCAGGCGGCCGACCATCACGGCTCGCAATGCATCGTGGTAGCGATCGACGCGCGGCGCGTCTCGGCGCCGGGCGAACCGCCGCGCTGGGAAGTGCACACGCATGGGGGGCGGCGCAACACCGGGCTCGACGTGGTGCACTGGGCGCGTCAGATGGCCGACTACGGCGCGGGCGAACTGCTGCTCACCAGCATGGATCGCGACGGCACCAAGGCGGGATTCGACCTCGAACTGACCCGCGCGGTGTCCGATGCCGTGCCGATTCCCGTCATTGCATCGGGAGGCGTGGGCAATTTGCAGCACCTGGCCGACGGCGTGATTCACGGCGGCGCAAGCGCAGTGCTGGCCGCCAGCATCTTTCACTACGGCGAATATACGGTGCGCCAGGCCAAGGAATTTCTGGCGGCCCAGGGCATCAAGACCAGGTTGCCGTCATGAATACCCTGCCCGACTGGCTGCAATCGCTGCGTTTCGATGAAAACGGCCTCATTCCCGCCATTGCGCAAGACGCCGCCGACGGCACCATACTGATGATGGCCTGGATGAACGCCGAGTCGCTTGCCGAAACGGTCGCAACGGGGCACGCCGTGTACTGGTCGCGCTCGCGCTCGCGGCTCTGGCGCAAAGGCGAGGAATCGGGCCACCGCCAGCGGGTGCGCGAAATCCGTCTCGACTGCGACAACGACGTCATATTGCTCAAGGTTGAACAGGAAGGCGGCATTGCCTGCCACACGGGCCGGCGCAGCTGCTTCTTCCAGCGCCTCGACACCACGGGGGAACCGCGCTGGAATAGCGTGGAACCCGTACTCAAAGACCCGGAGCAGATCTACCGATGAGCGGCACTGAATCCATTCTTGCGCGACTGGCCGACACGCTGGAATCGCGCCTGCCACAGCGCGGCGGCGACCCCGCGGCCTCGTATGTGGCAAAACTGTATGCACGCGGCCCCGACGCCTTCCTGAAGAAGGTGGGCGAAGAGGCCACCGAGCTCGTCATGGCCGCCAAAGATGCCGACCGCGAACGAATCGTTGCCGAAACTGCCGATTTATGGTTTCACAGCATGGTCGCCCTGGCCTATTATGGAGTTCGGCCTGAACAGATCCTGAATGAACTGGAACGGCGCGAAGGTGTCTCGGGCCTTGCCGAGAAAGCCGCGCGACCGGATTCCTGATACGAGCACACATGAGCGACACCTGTATTTTTTGCAAGATCGCCGCGGGCGACATTCCCGCCAAGAAGGTTCACGAAGACGATGAGTTCATCGCCTTTCACGACATCAATCCTGCCGCGCCCGTTCACCTGCTGGTGGTGCCGAAGCACCACGTGCGCTCGCTGGCCGACGTCACTGCCGACGACGCCGCCTGGTTGGGTAGAATGATGACGCTCGTGCAGCAGCTGGCCTTTGACAACGGCTGCACACCCGGCCATGATGGCGGCTTTCGCCTCGTGGTGAACACCGGCCGCGAAGGCGGCCAGGAAGTCGATCACCTGCATTTTCACATCCTCGGGGGCCCGCGCCCCTGGAATAAGCGTGCGGCACCAGCCGCCTGACGGAGAGCGTTATGGGTAGCTTCAGCATTTGGCACTGGTTGATCGTCCTGGTCATCATTGCCCTCGTTTTCGGTACCAAGAAACTGCGCAACATCGGTGAAGACCTTGGCGGCGCGGTTCGCGGCTTCAAGAAAGGCATGAGCGAAGGCACGCAGGAAGGCGCGAAGCCCGAAGCGGTCACGCAACGGCGCGCCAACGACGAAACCATCGACGTGCAGGCCAAAGAAAAGACTGACGCCTGACCATGTTCGACGTCAGCTTTACCGAGCTCATGCTGATCGGGGTGGTGGCGCTGGTCGTCATCGGGCCCGAGCGTCTGCCCAAGGTGGCCCGCACGGCCGGCCACCTGCTGGGTCGCGCGCAGCGTTACGTCAGCGACGTCAAAAGCGACATCCAGCGCGAGATCGACCTGGAAGAGGTGAACAAGCTCAAGAAGCAGATGGACGACGCGGCCCAGTCCCTCAAAGCCTCGATGAACGAAACGGCGTCCAGCCTGCAGCAGCCGCTCACCGAGGCGCGCGACAGCCTGGCTCAGGCATCGGCGTCGGTCGATGAACTCATGCAGCAGGCGCGCAGCGAAATCGGCGATGCCCCCGCGGCGCACGCCGACGCAACGCCGGCGGCTGCAACGGCCCCAACCCCTGCCACAACGCCGGCCGACACCGCGCCGGCAGAAGATCGCAACACTGCTCAACAACCAGGTGCCCCGACGTGACACACGACGATTCACAGGAAATCAAGGACACCTTCATTTCCCACTTGGTTGAGCTGCGCACACGGCTGCTGAAAGCCGCCGGCGCAGTACTGGCCATTTTCGTAGTGCTGTTCATCTACCCGGGGCCCTCAACCATTTACGACCTGCTCGCGCAGCCCATGCTGGCGTCGCTGCCGCAGGGCACGCGCATGATCGCCACCGGCGTCATCACGCCGTTCATGGTGCCCGTGAAGGTCACGCTGCTTGCGGCCTTCCTGCTGGCGCTGCCCATCGTGCTGTACCAGGCGTGGGCGTTCGTGGCACCGGGCCTGTATCAGCACGAAAAGCGCCTGGCGCTGCCCCTCATCGCCTCGAGCACGGCGCTGTTCATTGCGGGCATGGCCTTCTGCTACTTCGTGGTGTTCCGCACCGTATTCCATTTCATTGCAGGCTTTGCACCCGAATCCATCACGCCGGCGCCCGATATCGAGGCCTACCTGAACTTCGTCATGACGATGTTCATTGCCTTCGGCGTCACCTTCGAAGTGCCGGTTGCCGTGGTGCTGCTTTCCAGCACCGGTGTGGTCACGGTCAAGAAGCTGCGCGAGGCGCGCGGCTACGTCATCGTGGGCGCCTTCGTGATCGCCGCAGTGGTCACCCCGCCCGACGTGCTCAGCCAGTTCATGCTGGCCGTTCCGCTGTGCCTGCTCTACGAGGTCGGCATCCTGCTGTCGGCATCCATGGCCAGGAAGCGCAAAGATACGGAAGATTCCGAAGAGCGCAGCCCGGAAGTCAGCAACGACGCCTGAGCATCTTCGACTCCACGCCCGGCCCCCCGCCTGCGCGTGTAGCCAACGAACGTGGCCACCGGCCCATGCGGCCGGCTGCCGTCAGGGTTTGCGGCGCACTGCAGCGGGGCGCTCGCCCACTTCGACCTTCACCGTATATTCACGCCCTTCACGCAGTACCGTCAGCTGAACGTCCGTGCCCGGCTTGAGCGGTGCGACGGCATTCAGGAAGGCGATGGAATCCGGCAGCGGCTCGCCGTCGAGCGCCAGCACGATATCGCCCACCCGCAGGCCGGCCCGATGTGCCGGGCCGCCACGCAGCACGCCGGCTACGATCAAACCATTCTGCTGCTTGAGGCCGAAGGCGCGCATCAGATCGGGCGTGATGTCCTGCGGTTCAATACCCACCCAGCCACGCGTCACCTTGCCCGAGCGGATGATCTCTTCAAGTATGGTCTGCGCACTGCGCGCGGGAATCGCGAAGCCGATGCCCAGCGAGCCGCCCGTTTCCGAGTAAATGGCGGTGTTGATGCCCACCAGCCGTCCGTGTGCATCGACCAGCGCGCCGCCGGAGTTGCCGGGATTGATGGCCGCATCGGTCTGGATGAAGTTTTCGTAGATGTTGATGCCCAGACGGTTGCGACCCAGTGCCGACACGATGCCCAGGGTTGTGGTCTGCCCCACCCCGAACGGATTGCCGATGGCAAGCACCACGTCGCCCACGCGCAGGCGCTCATCTTCGTCGAACTCGATGGCCTGCAGCTTCGGCAGCTGGATCTTGAGCACCGCCAGATCGGTTTCTGGATCGGCCCCCACCACACGGGCATCGGCCTCGCGCCCGTCGTTCAGGGCCACGCGAATGGAATCGGCCGCCTCGACCACGTGATAATTGGTCAGAATGTAGCCGTCGGCCCGCACGATCACGCCGGAGCCCAGGCTGCCCGCCTGACGGCGCTGGCTGAAACCGGGCAGCCCGCGCAACAGCCTGTTCAGCTCGGGGTCGGCGGGCAAGGGAATGAGCGGAACGTCGACCACCTTCGTGGTATAGATGTTGACCACCGCCGGCGTGGCGCGCGCCACCGCGTCGGCATACGACACCGGCCCCTGGCCCGCAGCGGCATTCACCGGGGCCTGCGCGGGAACGGCGGCCGTGCGTGGCGCCCCGCGCAGCCACTCTGGCCGCAGTGTCGTGACGATGAATAAAATGCCCAGGCAAACCGTCACGGTCTGGGCAAAGACCAACCACAAACGATGCATAGACCCCAAAGGAACACGTAATGAATCAGGTTTCCACCCGACAGCTTGCCGAATGGCTCGACACCACGTTACAGACGCAGCGCATCAAAGATTACTGCCCCAACGGGCTTCAAGTGGAGGGGCGGGACACGATACGGCATATTATTACCGGAGTGACGGCCTCCCAGGCACTGCTTGATGCTGCAGTGCAACGAAATGCCGACGCGATCATGGTGCATCACGGATGGTTCTGGAAGAACGAGAATCCCGTCTTGCGCGGCACCAAGCGGCGGCGCATCGCCACGGCGCTCGCGCACGATCTCAATGTGTTCGGCTTTCACCTGCCGCTCGACGCGCATCCCGAGCTGGGCAACAACGCACAGCTTGCCCGCAGGCTGGGCTTCGAACCCGATCGCAACGATGACGGCACGCCCGTGAATTTCGGCCCCTACGACCTGGTGTGGCGCGGCCGTTGCGAGCCCTGCACGCTCGCCGAACTGGGCCGGCGTGTGGGCTCCGCGCTGGGGCGCGAACCACTAGTGCTGGGCGATGCAAACAAGCTGGTGAGCACCGTGGCGTGGTGCACGGGCGGTGCGCAAGACATGATGGAAGCCGCCATCGACAGCGGTGTGGACGCCTACATAACGGGCGAGGCGTCCGAGCCCAACTTCCACCTGGCCAACGAGACGGGCACCGGGTTCATTGCGGCCGGGCACCACGCCACCGAACGCTACGGCATTCAGGCGCTGGGCGAAGCGGTGGCGCGCGAGTTCGGCATTCAGGTCGAGTTTCTGGATCTCGACAACCCGATCTGAACGCGCCTGCAGCCGGCCTATACCTTCTTCTGCAGCAGATCGCGGATCTCGCGCAACAGTGCCACGTCTTCGGGGGGCGGAGCCGGGCTGTCGGCTGCCGCCGCCTCTTCTTCGCGTTCGACCGCACGCCGGGCGGCATTCACCGCCTTCACCAGGCAGAACACCACGAACGCGAGCAGAATGAAGTTGATGAGGATGGTAAGGAAATTACCCCACGAAAACACCACCGCGCCGGCGGAAGTGAGGGCTTCATACGTTTGCGGGCCGGAATAGCCTTCGGGCAGGCGCAGCACCCAGAACTGGTTGGTGAAGTCGACTTCGCCCCCGGTGACGAAGGAAACCAGCGGCATGATGATATCTGCCACCAGTGAATCGATGATCTTGCTGAAGGCCGCACCGATGATCACGCCAATGGCGAGATCGATCATGTTGCCCCTTACCGCAAATTGCCGGAACTCGTTAAAAAAGCCTCTTACCTTGCTCACGTGCGTGCTCCATGTGCGTGCACCCTGTATCGGGCAGACGCTATAATACGCGGTTGATACGAAGTACATAGCAACAAAATGCGAACGGTATGCCTGGAATCCGGGCATGAACAAGGATACTAGAATGAGTCAGATTACGACACAGCTCGATGATTCCGGCGCGGTTGATCCCAACCAACCGGCCGATCCTTCCAAGCGCACCTGGGTCGGCGTGGCCTGTGCGTTCGGCGGTGTGGCGGGCGCAGCAACGGCCGTTCCATTCGTAGCGTCGTTCGCTCCGTCTGAACGCGCGCGCGCCGCGGGCGCTCCCGTCGAAGTCGATATCACCAGCCTGCAACCCGGCGAAATGACCACGGTCGAATGGCGGGGCAAGCCGGTGTGGGTTTTGCGCCGCACCGAAGCGCAGCTTGCCACGCTGCCCAAGGTGACACCGCGGCTTGCCGACCCCGACTCCGATCGCCCCGGCTTCACGCCCGCCTACGCCAAGAACGAGTACCGCTCGCGTAATCCTGAATTCTTCGTCGCCGTAGGCATCTGTACGCACCTGGGCTGCTCGCCCACCCCCAACCTGGCTGCAGGTGTGGGCCCCGGCCTGCCGGCCGACTGGCAGGGCGGCTTCTTCTGCCCCTGCCACGGCTCCGCGTTCGACCTGGCGGGTCGCGTGTTCGCAAACGTTCCCGCACCCGATAACCTCGAGATTCCGCCTTACCAGTTTTCGGCCGACGGCACCAAGATCACCATCGGTGTCGACGAAAACAACCAGGCATGAAGCCGCGGGGCGCACCGCGCCCCTGCTCACCGAATCCCTGAATACGCCACGTATAGTTAGAAAAGGAGCCGTTTCATGGCTGGCGAAAAAACCGTCGAAACGACAGGTCTCTTGGGCTGGATCGACAGGCGTTTCCCCCTGACATCCCTGTTCAAGGAACACATGTCGGAATACTACGCGCCCAAGAACTTCAACTTCTGGTACTTCTTTGGGTCCCTGGCACTGCTGGTGCTGGTCATCCAGGTCGTCACCGGCATCTTCCTGGTCATGAACTACAAGCCCGACGCCAAGCTGGCATTCGAGTCGGTCGAGTACATCATGCGCGAAGTGCCCTGCGGCTGGCTGATCCGCTACATGCACTCCACGGGCGCCTCGATGTTCTTCGTCGTGGTGTATCTGCACATGCTGCGCGGCCTGTTCTACGGCTCGTACCGCAAGCCGCGCGAACTCGTCTGGATCTTCGGCGTCGCCATCTTCCTGTGCCTCATGGCCGAAGCCTTCATGGGCTATCTGCTGCCCTGGGGTCAAATGTCGTACTGGGGCGCTCAGGTCATCGTGAACCTGTTCTCGGCCATCCCGTTCATCGGCCCTGAACTGGCCATCTGGATCCGCGGCGACTACGTCGTGTCCGACGCCACGCTGAACCGCTTCTTCGCGCTGCACGTCATTGCCGTACCGCTGGTCCTCATCGGCCTGGTGGTCGCGCACATCATCGCCCTGCACGAAGTGGGTTCCAACAACCCCGACGGCGTTGAAATCAAGGAAGGCCCGAAAGACGCCAAGGGCCACCCGGTCGACGGCATCCCCTTCCACCCCTATTACTCGGTGCACGACATCGTGGGCGTGGCGGGCTTCCTGATCGTGTTCGCAGCCATCGTGTTCTTCGCACCCGAAATGGGCGGCTACTTCCTCGAGTTCAACAACTTCATCCCGGCCGACCCGCTCAAGACCCC
>Ga0079223_10000449_pt1 | contig 20883 bp, 21 predicted proteins | sample Stecom2011_FD_75072 | JGI IMG/M metagenome (GOLD analysis project Ga0079223, IMG submission 75072) | Agricultural soil microbial communities from Utah to study Nitrogen management - Steer compost 2011 | ecosystem: Environmental > Terrestrial > Soil > Agricultural land | place: USA: Utah...
GTTCTATGGGTATAGCTGCAGCGTTTTCGTTTTACCCCGGAAAGAATCTTGGTGCATGTGGTGAAGGTGGTGCTGTGACTACCAATGATGAAAAAATTGCACAAAAGGTGCGGATGCTTAGAGATCATGGGCAGGCTCAGAAATATTATCATGATATGGAGGGGTATAACGGGCGGCTTGATTCTATTCAGTGTGGGCTTCTCTCGGTAAAACTTAAAAAACTGCCGCATTGGACTGAACAAAGGCAAAATTCTGCTCAGCAATATAACAGTTTGCTTAAAGATATCCCCGGCATAATTACACCTTTTGAGCCGGAATGGTCGAAAGCTGTTTATCATTTATATGTAATACGAACTCAAAATCGTGATACTCTTCAGAAAAAACTATCAGACAACGGTGTTGCTACCGGATTACATTACCCTGTACCTCTTCATTTGCAAAACGCGTACAAGGAAACCGGTTATAAAAAGGGTGATTTCCCGGTAACGGAAAAGGCAGCTGATGAGATTTTGTCTTTACCGATGTTTCCGGGATTAACGAGAGATCAACAGGAATATATTGCAAAAATAATAAGATTAAATTCCAAATCTCAATAAGGAAAACTCCAATCAAATTACAATTTTTAAATCCAAATTTACCAAACCAGGAGTAATTCAAAATAAAAAAGAAGAAAGATTAGCAAGATTAATAATCCTTTTACTTAAAAAAGCAGGATTACATGGACACAGATATTAAAAATAATTTATTGTTTTACGAGCCCATACGCAAAAATTACGATCTTGAAGTTAGAACCTTTGAATTTGCTAAACGTGTTCGTGATTTTGTTAAAAAAGTTAAATACACAATACCAAATTCAGAAGATATAAAACAGTTAATCAGGTCTTCTGGTTCTATTGGTGCTAATTATATTGAAGCAAATGGAGCATTGGGTAAAAAGATTTCCTAATGCACATCAAAATATCCAAAAAAGAATCTAAAGAGAGCCATTACTGGTTACGATTAATTGATATAGACAATAACAATATTCTGCAAAGTACAAAGAAATCACTATTAATGAAGCACAAGAACTGGTAAAAATATTCGGTTCAATAATTAATAAAACGACATAACAAATTAAAATTAGTAATTCTACAAATCCTTTTCCAAAAAATAATTTGGGAACTGATATTTTCTAATTGATCAAGGTAAACAATAGTTAATGTTTGAAAATTAATGACTGATTGGTATCTTATTGGTTTCGATTGTTTGGAATTTTTTTCTTAATTTTTCTGATTGTTTCTGATTATTCAGTTTATTCAAATTAATCGTGTTATCACTTATTTATTACAAATTCCAAATTGGCGACCCCACCCCAATGGGCTGGTTAACAGTTGCCTTCTACTTTCTTACAGCGATCCTTTCATTAAGGAAAGCAATATTATTGCACAAAAACCAGACCGACTTTCGGTTCTGGAGTATTCTGGCACTTTTTCTTCTACTTCTTGGAATCAACAAACAGCTTGACATTCAATCCTTTTTCACTGAAATCGGAAGAGTAGCAGCAAGAAAGCAAGGATGGTACCAGAATCGAAGATCAGTACAATTTTATTTTGTTTTAATTTTTGGTTGTTTTGCTTTTTTTATAATTGCTTGTGTCTGGTGGGTTCTTCGAAAGAAATGGAAAAAATATCTTATACCTCTTTGTGGTTTTCTTTTTTTAATGGCTTTCATTGTTATCCGTGCAGCTTCATTCCATCATTTTGACAAATTTCTGAATTTAAAACCTTTTGGCGCAAGAATAAACTGGGTTTTGGAACTCGGAGGAATTGGTATTTTGTTTTATAGTACATTGGAAGATTTTCTAGAACCCAAAACGAATAATGATTATGTTTAGATCATCATGTTCGCCGAGCACACGTGATCAATTGGAAATTATTGATTTATTTATTTCAAATAACATAGTATTTCTTATTTAATGAGATAATGATTAGACGTCAGTTCACAAAAACATAGGTTTTATTCGTTGTTGCTGTTGATAAGGCTATAATCATAAAATACCGACTTTGTCTTCAAAGTAGGGTCTCGAAATATTTTTTCTATATACCCCGATTCAACCACATTATGCTTCATTACATTAACACCAGAATCAATAACATTTTATAATATCTGTTTTAAATCGTTTTTTCAGAAAGGGTTTTTTTCTGCCATAATGTGGTTAACCTTGATACTGACAAAAATTAATGGGGTTTTGTTTAAATGTTCGAATAATTTTGTATTGCTATCGCTTCAATTCCTGCAAGGTAGGAAATAATGACATTAAGCAACCTTTATTATTCATTGAAACCAGGCTTGCCTCGATCTGTTCAATTAGCAATACGAAGAACTGTTATAAAGCTTCGCGTAAAACATTCCTGTGAAATCTGGCCAATAAACAAGTCATGTGGAGATCCGCCTCCAGAGTGGCGAGGATGGCCTGACGAAAAACAGTTTGCTTTTGTTTTAACCCATGATGTCGAATCGCAAAGAGGTCTTGGAAAAATCAAAAAACTCGTCGAAATCGATCTTCAGTACGGGTTCAAATCCGCGTTTAATATTGTACCTTGTAAGTATCCGGTTCCAGAAGAAACAAGATTTTGGCTTCATGATAAAGGTTTTGAAATCGGAGTACATGATTATAACCATGATGGAAAGCTATATAATTCTGAGAAGATCTTTAATGAAAGAGCAGAAATAATTAATAGTACTTTAAAAAAATGGAATGTTACCGGCTTCCGCTCTGCCGCAATGCATCATAACCTTGAATGGCTTACAAAACTGGATATAGATTATGATTGTTCAACATTTGATACAGACCCGTTTGAACCGCAGCCTGATGGAGTGAATACCATATTTCCTTACTGGTACCAGTCAGTTATAACAGGCAAAGGATTTGTTGAAATCCCCTACACTCTTCCACAGGATTTTACACTGTTTGTGTTGAAAAAAGAAAAAAACTGTTCGATATGGAAAGAAAAGCTGGAATGGATATCCGAAAAAGGCGGTATGGCAACTGTCATCGTTCACCCGGACTATATGTCTTTTAACAATAATAACAAACAAGCTGCTGACGAATACTCATCGGAACTATACATTCAATTTCTTGAACATATTAAATCTAAATACGGAAACCTGTACTGGAATGCTCTGCCAGGAAATTTATCTGAACATATAAAAAAATCGACTTTTACACAAACTAATGAGATTAGATCCATAACCTGAATTCATTAGGTTGGATTCTGGTTTTCTTTGTTAAACATCTAATTATAATTATACTAATAATTAAATTCACATTCACTGGATCACCATTCATTAGTTCATCATATAATTCCCTTTACAATCTTTTAAAAAACTTACTTCCATATGATTGCAATAGCAGGCTTTAAGCAATACACTAATACTGTTCACGAATTTTTCCAACTTTTTAAAACACCCTGGGAGTTTTACAGGCAAGGGAAATATTATGACGTGATTATTGCTGATAACATTTTTCCAAAACCTCATGATTGCAAACTTCTTATTATTTACAATAACAAACGTACAATATGGGATGAAAAATCAGATATAAGTATTGAAGATACAAATATAGAATCTGTTTTTTTCGATTCATTCGAATTACCATTTTATTGCAAAGCTTCATGTTTAACAGGCGGCAATGCGGTACTGAGCTGCAGTAAAAGTAACAGAATAATATCTGCAAAAAACTCCAATGGATCAATAACGCGATTTGGATATAATTTGTTTGCTGAAACAGAAACGATTCTTTCCAAAGGTCAGCCTCTGAAATACGGCTCAACCCCTTCAATTGATCTTCATATCTCATTTTTAAAAAACACGATTATCGAAGCAGGTGTTACGCTTATTGAAATACCACCTGTTCCTTCCGGGTTTTCTTTTTTTGGCTGTCTTACTCATGATGTTGATTATATCGGAATCAGAACCCACGCTTTAGATCACAGCGTAGCAGGATTTTTTTATCGTGCAATTCCAAAATCAATCATATTTTTCTTTAAACGGAGAATTACATTATCTATTTTAATTAGAAACTTGTTTGCTGCACTTAGTTTGCCTCTGGTTTATCTGGGAATTAAAAAAGATTTCTGGACACAATTTAAGTGGTTTATTGAAAATGAAAAAGAATTTCCATCAACATATTTCCTTAGCCCATTTAAAAACAAGGCTGGCGATAAAAATCAATCCAGAATGAGGGCGATGCGTTACCAGGCGTCTGATATTTCAGATATAATTACTGAATTACAGGCTAATGGTGACGAAATAGGTGTCCATGGAATTGACTCCTGGCATGATGAACACAAGGGTAAAGAAGAACTGAAACAAATAACATCTTTGACTGGATATAGCAGTGCAGGAATACGCGTACATTGGCTCTGCAGTTTCGAAGATACACCTAAGATTATTGAGGCTGCCGGATATGATTACGATTCGACAACCGGATACAATGAAATACCCGGTTTTAAAGCAGGTACATTTCAACCTCATATTCCTCCCGGATGTTCAAGTTTATTAGAAATTCCGATGCATATACAGGATTGTACTCTTTTTTACCCGGAAAGAATGAATTTAACAGAGAAAGAAGTTTATCCTGTTTTTGACAAGTTTATAAAGCTGTGTTCAAATATGGGAGGAGTACTTACATGTTTATGGCACCAGCGCAGCCCCGGACCAGAAAGAAACTGGGGCAACGCTTATAAATTTCTGATCATGAAAATAAAAAACAGCAATGGGTATTTCGCAACCTGTATGCAAATCGCGAAATGGTTTCGTATACGAAGACAAATTCAATTTAATCATATTATAGAAAATGAAAAATCTATCCTGATTCAGTTTGGAAACTTTAAAACTGAATCTGTTCCACCTATGCTGTTAAGAGTTTACAAAAAAAGCAAACTTGCTTTTGAAGTTCCATTAACAAAAAATGCATATGAATTATATCTCAATTAAACAATATCATCTTTTTGAGTTACAGGGTCTACATGGAATCTGACCACAAGAAAAAAAACATCTGCATGATAGCATATTCTAATTACAAATCAGATTCCCGCATTCGTCGTGAAGCTGAAGCGCTGACACAGGCGGGGGCACATATTACAATACTTTCTCTTGCGGAATCAAAAAAACCTCTGAAATTCCAGTTCCAGAGTGTGGATGTTATTGAGATTGGTGTGAATAAATTCCAGGGAAAAAACAGCAAATCTTATATCCTGTTTTACATTTTATTCCTGGTAAAAGCATTTTTTGTGTGTTCCAGTCTGGCACTTAAAAATAAGATAGATGCCGTTCATGTTCACAACATGCCCGATTTTCTTGTTTTTGCGGCTTTGTTGCCACGAATCATGGGGAAAATGGTCGTGCTTGACATTCACGATACCATGTTCGAAACCTATTTGGGAAAATTCGGCAGATTAAATCCACTATTTGCAAAATTACTGAAATGGGAGGAAAAAATCTGCGCGTCAATGGCACATAAAGTTATTTGTGTAAACCATATACAGATGATACCGGTAATCAAACGCGGTACATCTAAAAAAAAAATTACCGTTGTCATGAACATGCCCGACGAATCAATTTTCGGTACTCCGAACCGGGAACCGAAACAAGTAAGGAAATCCCCATTTAAATGTGTCTATCATGGAACACTGGATAAAATGCTTGGAATTGACATAGCAATTAAAGCCTTCCAACAGATCAGAAATAAACATTCTGACATCCAGTTCTTTATAATGGGAAAAGGCAAAGACAGTGATGTTTTTGAGCAACATATCAAAGAAAAGAATCTTTCTGATTTCATTTATCTCGATAAATTTGGCATACGAGTGGATAAATTACGCCCGGTTTTGCTCTCAATGGATCTGGGTATCATTCCCAATCGCAAAAATATCGGAACAGAATTAATGCTGCCAGTCAAAATGCTTGAATGTATGGCACTCCGAATACCTGTTGTTGCTCCAAAACTCCAGGCTATTCAATACTATTTCTCCGATACCATGGTCCGATATTATGAAACTGAAAATTTGGAATCCTTGGCTGATGCGATTACAGATATCTACAATCGTCCAGACCGGGGTGCAGAACAAGCAGAAAATGCATTGAATATGCTTCAGAATTTTAAATGGGAAAAACATAAATTTGAACTTATTAAATTATACGGAATTGAAACCAGTTTTGTAGAAGATCTGGTAGTTGTTACAACAGAAGAAACTGTCCAAATCTGAACATTTCATTAACCTGGTAATTTCCGAAAAATTCATGATAAGCATTATGTTTTATATTTGTATACATGTTCGGGAAAGTAAACAAATTCTTTGTAATTGATATAGTATTATTAAAAAAAGCACAATTTGACTTAAACTAATTGATAGAAAATACAAATTTATTTTCCGGAGGGCTTTGCACTATGAACTTTACGATTTTTGGCTGTGGCAGTATTGCAAAAAAACATGCCCACTGCATTCAGAATTATCTCCCTGACAGCAAAATCACTGCCTGCTTTGATTTGAATATCGAACAGGCAAAAAAGTTTGGTGCCTCAATTGGTGTGACTGATTGCTATGACTCTATTGAAAAAATGTTCAGGGAAAAAGGTAACGAAATTGACATCATTGACATTCTCACCCCAAGCGGTGTTCATGCAAAAAATGTACTGTCACTGGTCCAATACGGGAAATCTCTGATAGTTGAAAAACCGATAGCACTGAGGCTCGGTGATGCAGACAACATAATTAAAGCATGTGATAAACATGGGGTACGCCTCTTTGTCGTACATCAAAACCGTTATAATCCTGCTATAATTCAGGCACATAAGGCACTGGAACAGGGCAGGTTTGGTAAACTTGTCATGGGAACAATTCGCTTGCGCTGGAAACGGGATCAGGCGTATTATGATGCCGCAAGCTGGCGGGGAACATGGAAACATGATGGCGGTGTATTTACCAATCAGGCAAGCCATCATATCGATATGCTGAGCTGGTTTTTTGGTGAAATCGCAAGCGTCACAGCTTCAGCAACTACCCGACTGGTAAACATAGAGTGTGAAGATACCGGAGCAGCAATACTGAAATTCAGTAATGGTGCAATGGGTATTATTGAAGCAACAACCGCTGCTCGTCCAAAAGATCTGGAAGGTTCCATCAGTATTCTTGGTGAAAAAGGATCAGTTGTTATTGGCGGATTTTTCATGAATGAGCTTATAACCTGGCAGTTTGAGGATCACCAGCCAATTGATGATATCATTTTTGATAAATATGGAAAAAATCCTTCTGAATTCGCTTTCAATCATGGCGAATACCTCAAAGGTGTTGTTGATTCATTAAAAAATAAAAAAGCTGGTCTGGTGGATGGAATCGAAGGAAGAAAATCTCTGGAACTTATTTCAGCAATATACGAATCTGTCGAAACTGGAAGAGAAGTACCGTTACGCTTCAGACCTCAGAAATATAAATTGGGAGAATGATAATGGAGACAAATTCAAGAGTGTATGCAGGTGTCTCTTTTAAGGGGGAATACTCCCTTGAAGATTTTTGTGCGATTGGTGTTTCGCCCATAGGAAAAAAAGGGGGTGAACTCCAGACAACAATCGGTTCAGGTGCTGTTATTCGTACCCATACAGTTATCTATGCCGGAAATACAATCGGAGATAATTTTCAGACCGGGAACAAAGTAAACATCAGAGAAGAAAATCAGATAGGAAACAATGTAACTATCGGAACATTATCGATAATTGAACATCATGTAACCATTAAAGATAATGTTCGTATACACAGCCAGGTGTTTATTCCTGAATATTCCTTTCTTGAAGAAAATGCCTGGATTGGTCCGTGTGCTGTTTTCACAAATGCACGCTATCCCAATTCCCCAAAGGTAAAGGAAAACCTGAAGGGCCCACATATTAAAAGAGGCGCAAAAATTGGCGCAAACTCAACACTGCTTCCAGGAGTCGTAATAGGTAAAAATGCACTTATTGGTGCTGGAACTGTTGTTACTACAGATGTACCGGATAATGCTGTTGTTGTTGGAAATCCTGGAAAAATCATAAATACTATAAACAAACTGCCTTACTGAAAGAAACCCCAATTATGATTATCCCATTCGTAGATTTGAAATCCCAGTATAATGAAATCAAGCAGGAAATTGATTCGGCAATTTCAGAAGTTATCTCAAACGCTGATTTTATCGGTGGTAAACATGCCAGACAATTTGAGGAATCATTCGCACAATACATCGGAGTAAAACATTGTGTCGGCGTTGGTAATGGTACCGATGCCCTGTTTATAGCACTCAAAACATTGGGAATCGGACCTGGTGATGAAGTAATCACATCAGCAAACTCCTTTATTGCAACTTCCGAAGCGATATCGGCAACCGGTGCAAGGGTCGTGTTTGTTGATATTAATCCCATGTTTTATACAATTGATGTAACTAAAATCGAAGAAAAAATTACACCAAAAACCAAAGCCATAATTCCTGTTCATCTGTATGGACAACCTGCAGATATGAATCCGATTCTGGCAATAGCCAAAAAACATGATTTGAAAGTAATCGGAGACGCAGCTCAGGCTCATGGAGCTACTTATAAAGGTAAAAAAATCGCCCAATGTGCTGATATAACCTGTTACAGCTTCTATCCAGGCAAAAATCTTGGTGCGTATGGTGATGCCGGTGCGATAGTCACCGATAATGATGCCTGGGCCGAAATGGCACGAAAATTTGCAAACCACGGAAGAGCTGCAAAATATAACCATGAGTTGGAAGGTGTAAATAGCCGCATGGATGGAATCCAGGGAGCTGTTCTCAGTGTGAAATTAAAACATATTGAAGACTGGACTGAAAAACGGCGTAAAAATGCATATCTCTACAATAAACTTTTAAAAGATCTGGTTGTTACTCCTGGTGAACTGGATAATGTTTGTGCTGTTTATCACCTTTATGTTATCCGGGTGGAAGCTACAAAACGTGGTGCATTTCAGGCACATCTCAAAGAAAATGGCGTAGCCACAGGTATACATTATCCAATCGCTCTTCCATATTTACAGGCATACTCATATTTAAACCACAGCGAATCCGATTTTCCAGAAAGCTTGAAAACTTCAAAAGAAATCGTTTCTCTTCCGATGTGTCCGCAATTGAATGAAGAACAGATCCGTTATGTGTGGAATACAATAAAGGTGTATTTTGAAAGAGCAGATATTTCCTGAGAATTACATTTCAAATATTTATTGATGGTTTAAAAAATGAAATTAGGATCTTTGCAAAGGTGATATCGATGTAGACCTGTATTATTATCGGAGACGAATAGCACCTAGTTTCGTTTATGTTGAATGAATTGTACAAATTCTGTGCTTACTCTTTTTTTACAAAACCGAACGATGCATTTATCCATGTGTTAACAAAAAAGACACATAACAGTAATACAGAATCTCTAATTGCCATTGAATTTTTAGCCGACACAACGTTTTTTCTGACTTTGTTTACAATCATATAAGAAATAAGTAAGTGAGAGATTATCAATGGAATTGATTGAAAAAAGCAATGATATACTTGAAAAAGAATACGTTGATGATGATATGGCAAAAAACGTACATTTGTACATCCTGATAACACCTGCTTCAAATGAAGAGAAATATATAGAAGCAACGATAAAATCCATAGTTAATCAAACTATACGACCCAAGCAGTGGATAATTATTGTTAACAACTCAACTGATCGAACGAAAACAATTGTAGAGAACTGGTGCAAGTTGCACCGCTGGATAACTTGTTTAGATGTAACCTTCAAAAATGAAAGAAACTTTGCAATAAAGGTAAGTGCTATTGAACAGGCAAAAAATAATATAGATACGAATATTGATTATCAATATATTGGCATATTAGATGCTGATGTAATTTTACCAGAAAATTATTATGAACAGGTTATGGACAGATTTTTACAGAATCGTAAGCTGGGCATAGCTGGTGGAACACTGTTTGAAAGAGAAGGGAAGAAATTAAGCAAAAGATATTGTAATACGCATTCTGTTGCTGGAAGTATACAATTGTTTCGTAAAGAATGCTGGGTAAATGTTGGCAATTTCATTAAGCTGAAGTATGGTGGTGAAGATGCCCTTGCTGAAATAAAAGCAAGAATGTATGGTTGGGAAGTTCAGTCATTTAAAGATGTTACTGGGGAACATAATAGAAGAACAAATTCTGAAAGACGGTCCTTCTTTAAGGAACACTTCGATATAGGTGTACAGGATTATTATCTTAGTATCACTTTGTTTTTTGAAATCGCAAAATGCATAAAAAGACTGAGTAAAAAACCGGCTATCATAGGGTCTTTTTTTAGATTTTGTGGTTACTTCCACTGCTTAACAACCATGAAAAAAATTACTATTCCTAAAAATATAGCAACTTACTATAAAAAGGAACAGAAACAAATGTTATACGGTTTCCTTTTACGGAAAGGTTTAAAAGAAAAACAGTAAACATTATACAGTGTGTCTGACAATTCAAACCAACTAGAATTAAATGATTATGAATCAACCTATTATTTCGTTAACTGGAGCGGATCCATCCGGTGGGAATTGTGGCCTGGGTGCTTTGGCTTATGGAGCATTTGAGTTTATTTATAGGAACCATCCGGAAGCAAAATTAGTATTGTTAGATTATTACAAGGTAAAGGATCGTTTTCAGTATAAAGATAGTGGTAAAGTATATAGTATAGAGCGTATTGGATTCCGGTTTTCTTGGAAACCCTATTTACGCAATAATATTTTATATCTTTTTTTGGGCGCAATTATTATCAAACTCATTCCATTTAGTATCACAAAAAAAACTGTTTCTTTTCTTTTCCCGCATATTAAAAAGATCACTTCAATTAAGCAGGCATATTCAATTGCTGGAGGTGACAGCTTTAGCGATATATATGGCATCCAAAGGTTTATATACGTCGTATTACCAATGGTACTATATAAAATTTTAGACATACCTGTTGTACACCTGCCACAAACATACGGGCCTTATAAAAGCATTTTTAATCGTTTTATAGCAAAAAGAATATTATCTGGAGCTGACAAAATATTTGCACGTGATGAAATAAGCCTGAATTTGGTCCGTGAACTAATTGGAAAAAAGGATACAATTACATTAATGTATGATGTTGGGTTTTTACTAAAGCCAGAAGTCATACAGATTGAAGATTTTTATGCGACTACACATTTAAAGAATAGAAAACAAAACGTGGTTGGAATTAATGTAAACGGATTATTATTTAAAGGAGGATATACTGGCAGAAATCAGTTCAATCTTCTTTTGAATTACGAACAATTGTGCTATAGTTTAATTGATCTATTTATTAAAAAATTTGAATGTTATGTATTGTTAATACCTCACGTTTTTAGTCATAGCTATGAGAGTGATGTGTACGCTTGTAACGAAATAAATAAAAACTACAACAATAATCGTGTTCTGTTTAAGGATATAAAAATGAACACCAAAGAAGTAAAAGGGTTAATCGGTAATTGTGATTTTTTTATTGGTGCCCGCATGCATGCCTGTATTGCTGCTACTTCACAATGCATACCAACAGTTCCTTTGGCATATAGCAGAAAATTTGAAGGTGTCATGAAAACAATCGGTATCGAAACAAACGTTATTGACCTAAGAAAAATTAATGCAAAAAGTGTTCTGGAGAAAATTGAAATTTTTTATTCCAAAAAGAATGAACTTTCATTTCATCTGGAAAAAACGATTCCTATGATCATTAAAGAAATAATTGATTAAATTTGCTTAACCAGGTTTTCAATATAATGGTGGCAATAAAATCAAATATATTTAAATAATATGACACCTATATCGCTTATTCTGATAATAATTTTGGGCAGTTTAGTATTATCTCTACCAAGACATCACGCTTTAAAACCATTGTTAATAGCTATTACACTCTTGCCAGCAGGAATGGTGTTGGTAGTAGGGCCTCTCCACTTCTACGGGATACGAATATTTGTTTTTTTGGGAATGGTACGTGTACTTTTAAAACATGAGTATACAGGGAACCAAATAAACAGTATCGATAAATATTTCATATTGTGGACTGCTGTAATGTTGGTGAATGGCCTCTTGGTAAAAAGGTATGACCAAACCATTATAACCAGGCTTGGGGAGGTTTACGATGCTACAGGTATTTATTTCTTAATGCGTTTTTTAATAAAAAGTGAAAAAGATATTTATGCAGTAATTAAAGCACTTTCAATTATTATGTTGGTTGTTTGTTTGTTTATGATTTATGAAAGAACTGTGAAATTCAATCTGTTTTCTCTTTTAGGTGGAAGTTTTTCATCAGTGCTGATCAGAGATGGAAGAATTAGGTGCAGAGGGCCTTTTGCTCACTCAATATTGGCTGGTACTGTTGCAGCTTCAGTATCTTCCTGGTTTTTAATCTCTTTTTGCAATAAAAAGGTAAATGTGAAATATGCTTATATCGGTATGATCAGTTCTTTTACAATTGTAGTATTGTCAGCTTCATCGGGTCCCATTATGACATTAATTTTCGCAGTGGTTGCATTTGCATTCTGGCCAATGAAAAACAATATGAGGGCAGTCCGATATGCACTTTTTGCAAGTATTATTGTTTTAAATTTTCTTATGAAAGCTCCGTTATGGTTTCTGATAGCGAGAATAGATTTGACCGGAAGTAGTACTGGCTGGCACCGTGCAGAACTAATTGATAGTGCTATCAGACATTTTAACGAATGGTGGTTAATTGGTACACCGGTAACAAGGCACTGGATGCCCACCGGAGTCAGCTGGAGCCCATATCAAACAGATATTACAAATATGTATATCAAAAATGGCATATATGGTGGCTTTTTAGGAATGTTATTGTTCATTTTAATAATCAGTAGTGGATACAAATTGGTCGGAAAAAGTTTAAAGAATATTAGTGGGAATTCACTTAGCAAAAAGGTACTTATTTGGGCATTTAGTGCAAGTCTCTTTGCACATACAGGGACCTTTTTTTCTATTACCTATTTTGACCAATCGATAATGTATTTTTATCTTACGCTTGCAATGATTGGAGCCGCCGGAGAATATTTTACGAATACTAAAACCGAGCTAACATTAAATATCTTATAAAAGTATTATATATGGTGTTTATACTAATGGAAAAATTTTCGGGATGGCAGGTTCATAATGACACTCTCAGAAAATTGAAAGTTACTATTCATCGATTAAAATCAGGTATTTCTAAAATTTCACACAATTTACTAATTAAACAAAGGTAATATAACAAGTGAGTACATTTGTTTTAATTACTCCTGCAAAAAACGAAGAGAAAAATATCGAGCAAACAATCCTGGCGGTGGCGGCCCAGACTCTTCAACCTGCAGAGTGCATTTTTTCAGTTGGTAAGTAGTTTTAACAAAGTATTTACGAAGCCCTATTTTTTAGATGCGAAATATTATTTTTCAGGTTTTATGTTTGCACATTTTAGAAAAATTGAAAAAAAGATACCCGTGAAACAATAATTTACTTGCGTAAAGAGCAGATACAACGGTTGTTAAATTAAATAAAAAATAATTATTTATATTACATTGGTAAAGAAATTGGATACTAAAACAGATAATACAGATAATATAGTACTATCGGTAATATTAGTGAACTGGAATACCAGGGATTTACTTATCCAATCTGTTACTGAAATTAAAAGAGAAACAATGAACATTTGTACGGAAATCATAATAGTAGATAATGCATCCATAGATGACTCGGTCAAAATGGTAAAAGCAGCGTATCCGGATGTGATTGTGATAGAAAACACTGAAAACAAAGGGTTTGCGTATGCTAACAACCAGGGGTACAACCTATCAAAAGGTCAATTTATATGTTATATGAATACAGATGTAGAACTATCTGATAGATGTTTTGAGAAAATGATTGAATTTATTAAATCAAATAGATATACTGCTATGGTTGGACCAAAGGTGTTGAATAAAGATGGCTCCATACAGAAAACATACTGGAGGTTTGAAACACCGCAAAGATTATTAGCTTTAAGTTTTTTTCTTCACCATATCTTTCCATCCATAATTGCGTATAAACCAGATGCTGTTAAAATCGTCGATTACCTGGCTGGTTGTTTCTGGATCGTTAGAAGATACGCTTTGGAAGATGTCGGATTACTAGATGAACGGTTTTTCTTTTATGGGGAAGATAAAGACTGGTGTTTCCGATGCCATAAAAAGGGTTGGAATATTGTTTTGAATCCAGATGTTTCTATAGTTCACTATGGTGGAAGCAGTTCCAGTGTTGCGCCAACCCGATATTTTGTACAACAGGAACGAGCAATGCTGCAATTTATTGCAAAACACTACTCATTCGCCAACCAGCACTTATGTTATCTGTTACGAATTATGTACTATGTAATCAGGGTAGCTAGCCAAATAGTGTTTGGAATTCCGTTTGGTAAAATTAAAAAACTACTAAATCATATAGCTTGTCTGCGCTGGTTAGTATCTTTCAAACCTGTCAAAGAACAGATAATATTGTGTAACCGCGATTGTGCAATTGAATATTTAAACAACTCTGTTAATTAATTTCAAACATTAATAATTTTAGATTATTAAAATGAAAACACTGCAAAAGGTAGATGAAAGTCAACTATGTATCGGCTGTGGACTGTGTGTTGGATTGTCTAATAGCGTATCAGCGAAAATGGCCGAGGGTTCTGATGGTTTCTTACACCCAATAGTGGACAATTCAACAATAGACTGGAATAAAATAAAAAAAGCATGCCCCGGATTATATGTTGGTGATGACAAAATCAAAATGCAAACAGAATATGAAGCCATATGGGGGCCATTTAAAGAAATGCGCCAGGGATATGCAGTAGATAACACTATCAGATGGTTGGGGTCAAGTGGCGGAGGAATAACTGCACTGCTTCTGTACCTTTTAGAAAGTAATACTGTTGATGCTGTAATGCAAACAGGTCCTTTGAAATCTAATCCGACACGAATAGGAACATTCCTGAATTCTACAAAAGAGGAAATTGTCAGATGTGCAAGCTCTCGTTACTGTCCATCATCTCCTCTTTCTAAAATTGGTGAAGTAATACAATGCAATAAAAAATTTGCTTTTGTTGGTAGGCCTTGTGATGTTTCAGCATTGAGACGATATATGCAGATACACCCCGAACTACAGGAAAAAATAATTGTTCTTATCTCATTTTTTTGTGCTGCAACTCCCAGTTTCAGAGCTACAGAAATAGTACTCAAAGAGTTAGGTGTAACTAGTAATGAAGAGATTGATGAATTCTGGTATCGTGGAAAAGGATGGCCTGGTTTTGCTACAGTTGTCGCTAAGAACGGGAATAATGCTTTTATGTCATATCAGAAATCATGGGGAGATATATTATCTAATCATGCCCATTTCAGGTGCAAGATTTGCCCTGATGGCATTGGAATTTTAGCTGATGTTGTATTTGCAGATGGCTGGGAAACAAAAAACGGTAAACCCGTTTTTAATGAAAAGGATGGTAAAAATCTTATAATAATCAGAACAGACAAAGGTGAAGATGTTATTAGAGGTGCAGTAAAAGATAATTTTTTAAATACAAAGAGCTTTGATTTAGAAAAACTTGCTCACATTCAACCATCTCAAAAAGAGAAAAGAGTTATTATTGGTGCACGGTTACTGGCACTACGTTGCTGGTTTATGAAATACCCAAAATGTATCAATTTAAGTGTATACAAAAATCTAATAAAACACAATAAAGGCATTTTTAAAAATTTTGCAGGAACCTTTAAACGGATTTTACTAAGGCATTTACAGTAAATCATATGTATTTGATGCACCTTTCTTTGGCAGAGTTTTAAATAAAAGGAATATATGGAAAAGATATCTATTATAATTCCGGTTAGTAATGAAGATGTATTCAGGGATATTTTCCTGAAATCACCAGGTTTAAACGGAGATATCGAAGTATTAAAGCAGAGGGATTTTGTGAACTCTTCAGAAGCTTTTAACAACGGGGTTGACAAAGCTAAAAATGACATCCTGGTTTTCTGCCACCAGGATGTAATGCTACCTAAAAAATGGTTTAACCTGTTTATAGAGTCGCTTCACACTATTCAAAAATCTGATAAAAATCCGGGTGTTATTGGATGTGTTGGTATTACAACATCTGGTGTAATAACGGGTCATATTTATAGACATAACCGTGAATTGGTGACAAGTAATATTTTTCCCAAAAAAGTAAGAATCTTAGATGAAATGCTTATTTCGTTCAGAAAATCATCAAATTTACGATTTGATAAAGAACTTCCCGGATTTCTTAATTATGCAACCGACATATGCCTGCAAGCAGAAGAATTGGGCTACAATAATTATGTTATAAATGATCCTTGCTTCCATAATTCAAAAAACCATGAAGAACTACCAAAACAGTTTTACATAGCACGCAAATATCTTGTAAAAAAGTGGAGTAACAAACTACCGGTTATCACCTTATCTGGAATTTTATGCAAAAACAAACTGGAATTGTTGAAAATACTTAAGAAGAAGATTCAAAAGATAGCTGGTATTAAAAATAAACCATGGTGGGAACGGCTTCCGGTGATTAATCCCGAAAACCATCTATGAAAACAAGTATAAAATACTCGAACTGATTTGTAATATCATATTATTAAGTAAAACGAAAACCCTCATTTTGAGAAAGTGAGAAAGTAAATTGTCATAGGTCATTACTTTGTTGTTTTTTCTAATCCAAAATTACTGAAGTGAGTTCTTCTGACAATACTTTTATCTATTTCAATAGCTTAAAACCCCGTTTGGAGATCCGAATAAACCTTTTTAAAAACAACCGCCCTACTACTTATTATTACATTCGCATTATATTAAACAGAGGATACTGGATGGATTTTACTGAAATATTGATGATCACTTATAATCGCCCGGAATATACGAAAATATCCCTTGCCAAATTAATTCAACATTGTCCGGAAAATGTTCGGATATGGATCTGGCATAATGGTGACCACGAAGAAACATTGAACATTGTAAAAACAATTGCAAAAGAACCACAAATTTTTAAATTCTTTCACAGCAGAGAAAATTTAAAATTGAATACACCAACTAACTGGTTCTGGGAAAATTCTACAGCACCATTGATCGGGAAAGTTGATGATGACTGTATAGTACCTTCTGAGTGGATAGAAAAAATAGGCCTAGCACATAAAGAAGTGCCAAAACTAGGTGTTTTATCTGGCTGGCATTTTGAAGAAGAGGATTTTGATTATAATCTAGCTAGAAAGAAGATTGTCAAATTACCAAAAGGCCACTCATTACTACAACATCCATGGGTGGGAGGAAGTGGTTATTTAATGAAAAGAGCCTGTTATGAAAAAATTGGGTGCCTTAAGGAAAATGATACTTTCCCTAATTATTGTATAAATATACGATGGCATGGTTGGCTCAACGGATGGTATTACCCTTTTATTCGGGTAATACATATGGATGACCCGCGAGCACCAGGATCATTGTTAAAAAATGACAATGACCTTCGGAAATATATGCCCCTTACTATAGCCAAGAACAAAGTAGAAACAATTGACCAATGGATTAAACTGAACAAAAGAACCGCTTTTTCTATTCAGAAATCTCCTAAAGAACCTAAGAAGTTTTTTAAAATATGGAGATTGATATTTAGAATGGGTTTAGTTAATAGATAATCACTACTGATTTTCTGCTAAGGGAACCTCCAGAAAATGAATTTGTATATTAAAACGGACAGTTAGAAAGCTAGACCATCTCCTACATCTATCCGGAACCGATAATAGATTTCAGTGATGCCTACAAAAAGGTATTTTCATTTATTGAAACTTTCTACAACTGCAAACGATTAAATTCAACATTGGATTACATGAGTCTATGAATTTTGAACGTCAGAAGCTCTTGCTTATGTTCGTTTTTATTTACATATTCTAAATTACATTTATGCCCCTAAAAACAAGGAGATTATATGACTGTTGAAAACAATAAAACAATATGGATAGATTTAGACAATTCGCCTCATGTGCCATTCTTTAACCCAATAGTAAAAGAATTAAACAAGTATGGTTATAAAATAATAATCACTGCAAGAGATTGCTTTCAGGTGATAGGATTGTGTAAATATTTTGGCTTAGAATATAAAAAAAATGGAAAACACTGGGGCAGACATTTGGTTCTCAAAGTATTGGGTACCATTTACAGATCTATAAGTCTTTTGGTCTATGTTTGGAAATACAAACCAGACATTGCCGTAGCACATGGATCAAGAAGTATGCTTCTTGCCGCTAAAGTCCTGAGGATAAGAACCGTGGTATTTGACGATTATGAATACTCCAATAAAACTCTGGTTTCCGACTATATTGTAGTACCCAAGGTTCTTTTCAAGGTTATGTCAGAAAAGAGAGTTGATAATAATAAATCCAAACTTCTTTTTTATAATGGTATAAAGGAGGACATATATGTACCTTTTTTTAAACCTGATCCTAACATTCCAAATGCTTTAGGAGTTACTCAGAACCAGATTTTAGTAATGATTCGGCCGCCCGCAACCGAAGCCCACTACCATAACCCCGAAAGTGAAAAAATATTCACAACTGTTATAGATTACCTTTCTGAAAATGACGCAGTCCGTATGGTAATTTTGCCAAGGAGTCAAAATCAAAAAAAGCAGGTTCAAAAACAATATTATAGCCTTATCAAAAAAAAATACTTGATCATCCCTGAACAAGTATATGATGGCCTGAATATCATCTGGCATTCTGATCTTGTTATAAGCGGTGGTGGTACCATGAATAGAGAAGCTGCTGCGTTGAATGTTCCAGTGTATAGCATATTCCGTGGATCCATCGGTGCTGTGGATAAATACTTGTGCAGCATTAATAGATTGACTCTTATTGAATCCCCGGGTGATGTTCGTAGAAAAATCATCATTAAAAAGCATACAAAAACCAGTATTGAGAATAGCGAAAAGAATTTGCCTATAAATGAAATTGTAACAATAATCTCAAATATTTTAAACAGTTCTGAGTTGATTTCTGTTCCTGTTTCCTGAAGAAACATTACTGAATTTATAACAGCTTCACGGTCTATTAAATCCTATATAGGAATAGGACTGAATTTAACATTAGATCAAAGGTATATTGTTGAAATAGATTTGGATAAGTAATTATTATTTTGTAGGACTGGTAATTTGAACAGAACAGATTGATATAGCAAGAACATAAATACGCTATATAGGATATAGACGATGGACAACAAATATGTTCTAATAACTAGTGCAAGAAATGAAGCACAACATATTGAAGAATTGATACACATAATAGTTAACCAAACAATTCTACCTGTAACATGGGTATTAATTGATGATAACTCAAATGACAAAACAGGTGTGCTTATAAAAAATGGTGCTGAAATCTATCCTTTCATTGCTCCATTAAATATAAATAACGGTATGTCAGGGGATTTTTCCTCAAAAGTATTTGCAATAATGAAAGGATTTGAAATAATAAAAGATATAGAATTTAATTATCTTGGAATTCTTGATGCTGATATTTCGCTTCCATCAAACTATTATGAAATAATAATCAGTAAGATGAAGAAACAGCATAACCTTGGAATTTGCGGAGGAGTATTGTATGATTGTTTTGAAGGAAAAAAATTTAAGCGTGCAACCAAGCCATGGTCAGTTCCAGGGGGAATTCAGTTTTTTAAGAAAGAATGTTTTTTTGAAATAGGTGGTTTAATACCTCTCCCATTGGGATCAGAAGATAGTGTGGCAGAAATCACTGCTCGTATGAAAGGGTGGTATGTATCCTCTTTTAATGATGTTAAAGGATTACATAACCGTCGGACAAGTGAAATGCATGGTAGTTATTTGCGTGCTTCATATATTGACGGTTTTCGTGACTATTCATATGGTTGCCATCCAATTTTTGAATGTGTAAAATGTTTAAGCAGGTTGTTTTATAAACCAATCATATTAAGTGCTGTACTACGTTTTATTGGTTATTTATGTGCTGCTTTAAGGAAAACAGAAAGACCCGTAAGTCTCGAATTTATCAAGTATTTAAGAAATGAGCAAATGGAAAGACTTTTCCCACAACAATTGTTAAATTTATTGGCTCAACTAAATAAAATAATTTCTGCTCCAAATGACTAATTGTAAAGAAAAAGAATTCCCTAATGTATTTTATATTACTAACAAAAACAAAAGGAATTCCCTATGAGAAAAATAATTATAATAATTCCAACCTTGTTTCTTCTTTAATTTGTTTAAAAGTTCACCGTAAGTGAATATCAGGAAAAATTCAAATTGACACACCTCTTGATAAACACCTTTTAATTCTCAAATATATCCGCTCTGATCTTAACGATTAGGTACCGAAAACGGCCAGAGCAATAGACTGTACCCGAAATGTTGGACACACCAAGAAGTAATATGATTTTATTACTCGAGGTGTTCGACAAAACAAAGCAGAAAGAAATATGATTCTTCATTTAAACGGGAAGCTGTTCGTATGGCCGCACAATCAGATAAACCAGACCGACAGATAGAAGAGGATCTGCGTATATTTCAGGGTGCCATATGTCGATGGAGAGAAGAAATTAAAAAACATCCTGCAAATGCCTTTCCAGGTACAGGATATCAGACTTCCCTTGAGGAAGAAAACCGTCGGTAAAAAAAAAGAGCTGAATGATGCAGTTTAGGAAAGTGATATATTAAAAAACGCTAAAGCCATTTTTTCACGAACACAGAAGACAAATTCTCAGTTTATTAAAGAGGATTAAAATAAGTAAGGGGGAAATAAAGTGGAAAGAGAA